>ERZ772977.147-NODE-147-length-56496-cov-4.765773_pt1 | contig 56496 bp, 56 predicted proteins | sample MGYA00511131_ERZ772977 | MGnify/ENA primary metagenome ERZ772977 (study PRJEB29015, sample SAMEA2737935) | human oral metagenome | biome: human oral; feature: human-associated habitat; material: dental | place: China | collected 2151 ...
AAGATAAGGTGGCGGGAGGCGGCGCATGAAAAGTCGATGGACATTCTGTGTGGAATTGGTAATTGGTTCGGATTGACGGGGACGTATGAGGTTAAACCCGGGGAGGTGCATCCTTTCTGGTTCACTGCATCAAAATCAGAGTATCTGGCATTTTCTATTCCAAACTGTCTGGTGGGTGTTACTCTATTCTTCCTTCTGCTTTGCAATGGAGTTTGCTGGAGTCTCGCTGCCATTGTTCCGACGCAATTTGTTGCGCTTGCGATGCTTGTTTCCGAGGATTCACCATCAAGGCGGATGATGGATATTTCAGCGAGAAGGAAAAATAAAGGATTTCTAAGAGTGAAATGTTGCAGAGTGTCGACTTTGCTGTTGTTTTGGTGTCTCTGGAATTTTCTGCCCGACTGCATGGACTACCATAGGTTTTGTGAGCGGTAGTAAAGAACTTGGGTTATGGTTTGAGCTGCTGTCTCGATTTGTTGCCATGCCTTGATGAATTTCGTTTCGGGTGTTGTATTCGATCGCTGGGATGAAGCTTGGTTTGATTGCAGTCAGTGTTCAATCCAACCCGTTACGATTTGTGATTGCTTTTCTTCGGGAAAGGGGTGGAACTCTCCGGTTGACGAGTTCTCTTCCTGTGTAGGTGGTGCAGAATGATATCTGCTGCGGTGCTGTACGTGACACGCGCCGGCTCTTCCCGTTGAAGCAGCGGATACCATACTTGTTCATGGTGTTTGGTGTAGATGAGCCGGGTGATGCATTTTGTGTTCCCCGAGAATCGTTGCGCCCGTGATGGGCCGGGCGTTTCGCACCGCTGATTCTTTAAGGCATTCTTGGCAAGGGTCAACGAACCTTCCTGCGGGTAGGCGGTCTCGTTACAGTCTGCCGGGCACACGGCCCCTTTCCCACGTGTGAGCGTGTGGGAGATGGCCATCCCGTCCTGTGTCTGGAACTGGAGCATCGACTGTGAAGTCTCGTCCCGGCTGGGGCGGGATGCCCCGCCAGTTCCCTGGCTGGCGCGGTGTGTGGGGCCTCGCGAGTCTGGGTGTGAGACACCTCCGCCGAGGGCCCTCCAGGCTACGTGGACCTGGCGCATCGTGCCCGAAAAAGGGCTGGTCTGCAACGCCACTGTTCCCCACGGGTTTTGTGCGCCCTGCCAACACCAGGTGGGTTTGTTCGGAGCTTGTTGAAGAAATATGTCACAAAAATGGCGAGTTCCTTCACGACGCTTTGTGGGTTTCCGGCAATATCCTGGCTCCGCCAGGGTGTAGCAGACCGGGTGCGCGACACCTCCGGGCAGCGACACATCCAGACGGGCTTCGGGGCGGTTGCCTTCTTGCGCGGAGGGGCATGTGCGCGCACCTCTATTCCTTACCCGGAATCTCCTGCAGCGGAGGAAGAATGCCGCTTTGCTCCTGAACTAGCCCCTCCCGGGCCTCACGCAGCTCGGCTTTGTTTTCCTTGTACTCAGCAAGCTGGGCCGCCGTCATTTCCTCACCATCGGATCCGGAATGGGGTTTCCTCCCACCTGTCTGGTCCAGCACCCTGACGGTTTACGCGGACCAGACCTGTAGGGCTTCACCACCACACTGATCATGCAGAGGTTTCTCTACTACCACCTGACACGACCCGCCGCCTGAACTCTTTGCCGAACCTTCGACGCCGACACAATACAGACCTATACCCCACGTGTCCGATCAAACCTGTTCTTCGTCACTGCCCACGAAATGCGCAGCGCTTCGCCCTTATGAATAAGCCTCATTGTTTCCTGTACCCGGCAGCGGTTTGCGTTATCGCTGAAGCAACTCAACTCCTCGATGAGCAAGCCCCGAGAATTGTAGACCTACCAGCAGGGTAGTCCCTGTGCGGCACGCGCCTGCAGAATGGCTGCAATGATTTTCTTCCTGCTCCAGCTCACAAACTCCAGGTCGATGCCGCGGGTGGTCGAGAGCACGACGGTGGCGGTGAGGATGATAGTTCTCAGACGTGCACCGACGATTTCCGCCACGGGAATGTGCAGTTGACTCCTCTCGTTGTCGATGTTGAAGGAGTGGGGTTCGAAAATGACCTCCGAGGCGGTGACCAGGAGGTGGCCGCCACGTGCCACGCGTCCGCGCGCACCGGTAAGGATCGCCGGTATTGCGAGGATTCTCTCGGTGAGGGAACCGGGCTGATCGAGGTGGTTCGCCGGTACTCTGAGCAGTAGCGGCGCGTCGGATCTCGCGCTCATCGTAGTCCTCTCTGATCTACTCCGTGCGTCGAACAGCTACAGTATAACGTCTCCCGCTCGCCCACTGGTGGGTCGGAACTCGTCGAGATGGAAACGAAGTGCCGTCAGTTCGTCGATGTTGACGCCCTACAGGATGACCCGCCGCAAGGTGGTTCGCTCGGTAGGGCCCGTGGGGGGCATGCCGGCTCGGTGGCATGTAGGTGAGCCCGTCCTCTGCAACGTGCATGCATGGAGGAGCTGGCAGTGAGTTGCAGGACAAGGTGCGTTACGCGTTCGCAGCACGGACTGGAGCTGCTCGGCCGGTACCCGAGAAGTCTCTTGGGGTCGCTGCTTTGACTCATGACAGTCTTCTGACATTGATTTCACATATTAGAAACTTGACATCTAATGAAGGGAGGATCGGCATTGTGACCTTTGTTGAACCTGAGTGCATCGCGCTGCGGGTGTGTGGCCTCATGCGCTTCGTGGGGTTCATGCGAGACAAGGCTGCTGGGGCCGCGTCGAGATCCCCTGTGGGCGCCTCCTGGGCCATTCATATTGTCGTGTGACCCGTCGGGGTCTTTTCACGGGTAGCCGTGGTAATCGTGCGCTGAGTTGCATCAAGAAGTCTTTGATGACTCGCCGAGAGAAAGGATCTCAATACAATGCGATACTGGCTTGGCGCTGTACCAAAAGACCATGTAATCAAAGGTGCGGCCGGTAGTCTCTGTCAATTGTGCCACGGCAGGAAGGCGTCACAGCAGCGCATGCGGCGCGGCGAGCACACCCTCTACTATTCGCCGGGACAGGCTTCCTGCTGCGGACCTTGATGGTTCGCTGGTCTTGTTGTGGGGCAGGCAGGCCACGACAAGACCAGCATGTCAAGAACAAGGTGAGCAAAATCGTGGGAAGAATGACGGAGGGTGAGCTCCGTATGGCTCTCACCGCACCTCCGACCTCGCTTCGACGAACGCGCTGATCGCCGCATCCAGGTCGTCGCGGGTCAAGGACGCCGACAGCTGGGTCCGGATCCTCGCCCGGCCCTTGGGAACAACCGGATAGCTGAAGGCGCGCACGTAGACGCCTCGCGCCAGGATGGCATCCGCCATGCGGGCCGCAAGCACGGCGTCGCCGATCATCACGGGGGCGATCGGGTGATCGGATTCAGGGATCTCGAATCCCTCCTCGGCCATGTGGGTGCGGAAGTAGGTGGTGTTCTCGCGCAGCCGGTCGAGGAGCTCACCGGAGCGGCCGAGGAGGTCGAGGGCGGCCAAGGTGGCGGCGACGATCGACGGCGCCAGGGAATTGCTGAACAGGTACGGCCGTGACCGCTGCCGCAGCAGCTCCACGATGGGGGAGCGGGCGCAGGTGTAACCCCCGGAGGCCCCGCCGAGAGCCTTGCCGAGAGTGCCGGTGATGATGTCGACGCGTTCGGCGACACCGAAACGCTCCGGGGTGCCGGCTCCGGTCTCGCCGACGAAACCGACGGCGTGTGAGTCGTCGACCATCACCAGAGCGCCGTACTCGTCGGCCAGGGCGCAGATCTCGTCCAGCGGGGCGACGTAGCCGTCCATCGAGAACACGCCGTCGGTGGCGATGACCCGGTGTCGCGCGTCCCGGGTCTCCTCCAGGCGGGCACGCAGGTCGTCGAGGTCCCGGTTGCGGTACCGGTGACGGGCCGCCTTGCTGAGCCGCACCCCGTCGATGATGGAAGCGTGGTTGAGCTCGTCGGAGATGATCGCGTCCTCGGCCCCGAACAGCGTCTCGAACAGGCCACCATTGGCATCGAAACATGACGAGTACAAGATGGTGTCGAATCCCTCCGCGCCGAGCCGCAGGAACCGGGTCAAGCCGGCCTCGAGGTCCAGGTGCTGGGTCTGGGTGCCGCAGATGAACCGTACCGATGCCATGCCGAAACCCCAACGCTCAAGAGCGTCCTTGGCGGCCGCGATCAGCTCGGGTGAGTCCGCGAGTCCTAGATAGTTGTTCGCGCACAAATTGATGACGTTCCCGGCCGGGACACCGACGTGTGCCGCCTGCGTCGTGGTGAGCGGTTCCTCGTGTTTGTACAGGCCCTCGGCGCGCAGGGCGTCGAGCTGGGAGGTCACATCGTCGAGGAAGGTCATGGTCGCGCCTTTCGAATGGGTGAGGAAATGGGGACGTTCATCACTGTTCCCAGTGCATGACGATCTTGCCGGAGCGGCCGTCTCCCGCGACGGCAAATGCCTCGGTGAACTCGGTCACGGGGAAACGGTGCGTGATGACCCCCGAGATGTCGAGCCCGGAACGGACCAAGGAGTTCATGGCGTACCAGGTCTCGAAGATCTGCCTGCCAGTCACGCCCTGGATCGTGAGCATGCTGAAGATGATCTTGGAGAAATCCACGGTCAGTTCCTTGGAAGGGGTGCCGAGCAGTGCGATTCTGCCGCCGTGGGTCATGTGGTCGATCATGGAACGCAGCGCCGTACCCGATCCGGACATCTCCAGCCCGATGTCGAATCCCTCCTTCATCGAGAAACGGTCGTAGACCTCCCCCAGGGCTTCCCGGCCGGTGTTGACCGTCGAGGTGATACCCAACGTCTTCGCCAAGGCGAGTCGCTCGTCGCTGAGGTCGGTGATGACGACGTTCCGGGCTCCTTGGAACTTCACCACCAGGGCCGCCATGATCCCGATCGGACCGGCGCCGGTGACCAGGACATCTTCGGCCAGGGCCGGGAACTGGAGTGCCGCGTGGACGGCATTGCCGAAGGGATCGAAGATGGCGGCGACATCCGGATCGAGTTCCGGTGGATGCACCCAGATGTTGGCGGCGGGCATGGTGAAGTACTCGCAGAACGCTCCGTCGACGTGGTAGCCGATTCCCCGGGTCTGCTGGCAGAGGTGACGTTTCCCTGCCAGGCAGGCGCGGCACCTCCCACACACGTAGTGTCCTTCTCCGGAGACGAACTGCCCGACCTCCAGGTTGGTCACGGCCGAACCGAGTTCGACGATGGTGCCGCAGAACTCGTGTCCCAGGATGCGTGGGGTGGCGACGGTGCGGGCCGCCCAGCCGTCCCAGCGGTCGATGTGCACGTCGGTGCCACAGATCCCGGTGCTCCGGATTTTTATCAGGACCTCGGTGGGGCCGGGGGAGGGGACGGGAACCTCGATCAGCTCCAGGCCTGGGCCGGGGTGCGTTTTCGCGAGGGCCAGCATGGAACCATCGTCCCACAGGGCCTTCATGCATCGGATCCGGGCTGGTCACACCGGTGTCGGCCCGGATCGTACCCGGGCAACTGTTTGTACCCATCCGTGCCACCAGGAAAGATCGAGGCTATCTACCCAGCTCGTCGTGCAGCGCATCAATGGTGTTCTTGGCGGTGAGAAGGTTGACCCCGGTCATTTCCCGGTAACGCTTGATGGCGAGGATTCTTTGGTTCTGGCGGAGCAGCGCCACCAGCTCCGCGCGTTCCGGAGGGTGAAGGTTCCGGGGTGATTGCTGCTGGAGCTGGTGGTCTGAACCGCCCGACGGATTGAAGACATAGAAGAGCAGAAACCCCATCAGTCCCAACATGAGCAGCGGTATTCCCCAGAGGCGCAGAATCATCGCCAGGATCGCCAAAACCGCCACCACAACCGCCAAGGACTTGTACCTCGATTGTTTCGCGGGGCGCTGCCGATTGACGGGTTGAACCGGGGCGGGCGTGTGTGCGGCGTACGGATCCCCGGGTGCGCGCCCGGGGAGGTCGTTGAACAGGGCTGTGAGCTCCCCCCGGGTCTTCGCGATCAGCGCGGCGGACATGCGTTCGTCGAATTCTTCCGCGGTGATCCGGCCCGCGCTCATGTGCTCGCGCAACAAGACGATCGCCTCGTCGCGTTCAGCGTCGCCGATGCGCAAGTTCTCATCGTCAGCCATACCATCAACAGTAGCGGGCCCGGACGTCAGACGACCGTCCGTGCTGATTGTTCACACCCTCCCTACGCCAACGGGGTGCCCGTCCCGGAGCCGCCGCCCAGCTTCTGGGAGACTTAAGGCATGAGCCTTCACGATGTGCGACGCGACTACTCCGGGGATGCGCTACCGCAGGACCTGACCTCCTTCGAACCATGGAAATTCTTCACGGGCTGGCTCGACGCCGCGATTGCCGCCGACGAGGTGGAACCGAACGCCATGCTGCTGGCAACCATCGGTGCGGATGGTCGTCCGCGTTCCCGGGTGGTGCTGCTGAAGGAAACGAGCCAGAACGGACTCGTCTTCTTCACCCACTACACGTCCCCGAAGGGCGAGGAGCTGGCCGCCAACCCGGTAGCATCCGCCACCTTCTGGTGGCCGGGATTGATGCGCCAGGTGCGTGCGGTGGGGGCGGTCACGAAACTCACCCGCCAGGAGAACGAAACCTACTTCGCAAAGCGCCCCAGGGCCAGCCAGCTGGGTGCGTGGGCGTCCCGGCAGTCGATGCCCGTCGTCTCCCACGACGAACTGCTGGCGGCGGCGTCACAGGCAGCCAAACGTTTTGACGGGGTTGGTGTTCCCTGCCCGCCGGAATGGGGCGGATACCGGATCGATGTCGACGAGTTCGAGTTCTGGCAGGGGCAGTCCGGCAGGCTGCACGACCGAGTCCTGGCCCGGCGGAACGCGGATGGCTGGAATGCCATCCACATTCAGCCTTGACGAATGATGCAACATTCGTGGATCGGAGACGCACCTACTATCCCGAGCTGTGATCCTTGCGCCTGGAAAGCTTGATCCGGAAGGGCTTGCGTGTCCTTTCCCCTGATGCGGATTCTTCACTCACGGTGATCTCCTGGCCGTCCAGGTGCTCGGCCACGGACTCCTTCACGTGCTCGGTTACCTTGTCCATCACGTGTTCGGTCATCTCACGGCGCAGTACCCGGTTCTCCAACCTCAACCGTTGCCGGTGTTCGTTGCTGAACGCGCGCAATGTCGCCAGACAGGCCAGCACCATGACCACGCTGAACGGCGCCGCCGCAAGGATCGTCATGATTTGCAACGCCTTGAGGCCAGCGGTCAGATCCTCCCCACCGGAGATCGCCCCACCCCACAACAGCACGGCGGCGATACCACCGCCGAGGACGGCCCACGTCACCCGGGTCAGGACGGGAGGATCCTGTTCTCCACCAGTGGCGACCATGTCCACCACGAAGGCCGCGGAGTCGGCGCTGGTGACGAAGAAGATCACCAGCAGGATCAGGAAACCGACGATCAGCAAGCTGCTCGCAGGGATGTGCTCCAGCACCTGGAACAAGGCCTTGACATCGTCGACCTTTCCGTCCGACCCGATGAGGCCACCAGCCCCGTGGAGCTGCTGCCACAGCGCCGTCCCACCCATGATCGAGAACCACAGGAAGGTCACCAGCGTCGGCACGGCCAGTACACCCGCCACGAATTCCCGCACGGTACGTCCCCTCGAGATACGGGCGATGAAGATCCCCACGAACGGTGACCAGCTGATCCACCAGCCCCAGTAGTAGGTGGTCCAGGTCCCCAGCCAGGACTCGCCGGCTTCTCCCTGGAACGGCAGGGTGCGGAAACTCAGGTGCACGAAATTGCTGAGGTAGTCGCCGATGGTTTGGACGAACTCGCGCAGCACGAACAACGGCTGGCCAAGGAGCAGCACGGCCAAGGCCAGCACCGCTGCCAGCAGCAGGTTCGCGTTCGAGAGCCACTTGATGCCACGATCCAAGCCGCTCAGTACCGAACAGGTGGCCAGCGATGTGATGACGGCGATCACGATGAGCAACACCCAGAGCTCAGGTTTGAGGATCCCCAGATAGTCCAGACCGGATGTGAACTGGGAGGCCCCGAAACCCAGAGATGCCGCCACCCCGAACAGGGTTCCGACGATCGCGAACACATCGACGACATCCCCAAGCCAGCCGCGCACCCGCCTGCCGAACAGGGGCTCGAGTGCCCACCTGAGTGAAACCTTCCGCCCCTTGCGGTGCACCGTGTAGGCGATGGCCAGGCCGACGACGATGTAGACGGCCCAGGCGGACAGCCCCCAGTGCAGGAAAGAGGTCGTCATCGCGTCCTGCGCCTTCGCGGCGTCGGATGCGCCATCCGGGGTGCCGGGTGGGGGAGCGGCATAGTGGTTCATGGGCTCCGCAACGCCCCAGAACACCAGCCCGATCCCCATGCCGGCCGCAAAGAGCATGGCGAACCAGCTCACCAGCGAGTAGGTAGGGGCCTCATCGTCGGGCCCGAGGGTGATGTTCCCGTACGGTCCGAAGGCCACCAGCAGGGCGAAGGCGACGAAACCCGCGACGATGAGGCTGTAGTACCAGCCCAATCCGTTGACCACGGAGGTGTTCGCCGCCTCCAACAGATCGCGCAACCAACGCGGCGCCAACGCCGCGAGACCGACGAAACCCAGAACGATCACGGCACTGGGTACCGCGACTGCTGTTTTCCAAGGAATCTTTCGTTGTACAACCATTCGGCCAGTCTTTCAGAGGATCGGTGCATACTTTCGTGGATCGGGGCGACCTCCGTCAAATGTTGTGTGAGATTGCGGCAACTGAACGCGCAACACACGGGGAATGGGTAAGGTTGACCGTGGCCTGTCTCGCGGGACGATCTTCGGAACCCGCATGGACCAGCGTGAGAACACAGAACGGAGATCCCAGACAATGAGCGAGCCTCTCAGCCCTTCCCCGGAGCTGCCGAACGAGCAGCGCACCGCCCAGCCGGGTCCCCAGAGCAGCCAGCCTCCGCAGGCCTATCAGGGCTCCCAGGGCATGCAGCCACCGCGTCAGGGGCTTCAGGCTCCGCCCTCGCCGTTCGGGGGGCCGGGGATGAACAAGAAGCCGGTGACCCCGGCGGCCTGGGTTTATGAAATCGCGATGGGGGCCGTCCAGGCGCTCATGGGGTTCGTGCTCGTCTTCACCGGAAACCAGTTCATGCGCTCCTTCGGCAATGGCTACGGGTCGTCGAGCGGGGGAGACGGGGCCGGCATTATTCTCCTGCTGATCGGTCTCGCTCTCATCGTCGCGGGCGTCTCCCGCCCCCTGAAGCTGCGTTGATCAACTGGCGCGAACAGGCCTCGGCGTGCTGAAGTACGTTCGAACGGTTCTGCTGGCCGTCGTCGTGGTTGCGGGCATTCTGCTGCCCGTCACCAATTACGCCCCATTCGCATGGGTGGCGGGCGGTGGGTTCGTGCTGGTGCTGAGCCACCCGGCCGTGGCGAAGCGTGTCGAGCCGGGGGACGATCAGCTGGGGTGATCGACCCAGCGCTGACCTGTCGGGGTCGCTGCCAGGGATCCGGCAGAGAGGGCCGACAGGAACGCGTCGAATTCGCTGGTGGCCGTCACCGGAACCGCAACGGTGATCCGGGCGCGGTCTCCCCAGTCGACCCCTACCACTACGACGGCGGCCCCGGAGGGCAGGATCGAACCGCGCAGTGAGTCCTCGAGCGCGCCGATACCCGCAAAGTCCACGTCGATTCCCAGCAGGGAGCACAGCTCCACCCGTCTGGTTCCGGCCGCCGCGACTGCTTGGGCCACAGCCTCGGAGTAGGCCCGCACCAACCCGCCGGTGCCGAGTTTGATGCCCCCAAAGTAGCGGGTCACCACCGCCACCACGTCGGTCAGGTGGTTGGAGGTCAGCACGTTCAGCATCGGCACTCCCGCGGTTCCCGCGGGTTCCCCGTCGTCCGAGGAGCGTGCGGTGCGGGCCTCGGGCCCCAGCACGAAAGCGGAACAGTGGTGACGGGCGTCGAAGAACCTGGAGCGCCGTTCCTCGATCACCGCGCGAGCGGTTTCCTCCGAGGTGACGCGATGCAGTCGAGTGAGGAAACGGGAACGTTTGACCTCCAGCTCCACATCCACCCCATCGCCGATCCCGCAGTCGATGGTGAGAAACTCAGACACCGAGTTCACGGCGCAGTTTCGCGACGTGCCCCGTCGCCCTCACGTTGTACTGGGCAACCCGGATGGTTCCGTTGCCCTCGGCGTCCACGTCGATGATGAAGGTGGAACGCAGTACCCCCTCGACCTCCTTGCCGTACAGCTTCTTGGTCCCGAAGGCGCCGTAGGCGTTCAACGCCTCGTGCTCCGGGTCGGACAGGAGAGGGAACCCGATCTCGGAGCCGGCCGTGAACCTTGCGAGCTTCTCAACCGTATCCGGGGAGATGCCGATGATGGTGTAACCGGCCGCCGCGAAGGCGGCGTGCGCGCCGGTGAAGTCCACCGCCTGGGTGGTGCAACCCGGCGTCATCGCCGCGGGGTAGAAGTAGACGATGACCGCGCGGGACGGGTGATCGGAGAGCGAAACCGGGACTCCTTCCGCGTTCGGCAACGTGAAGGCGGGGGCCGGGGAACCCGGGGTGAGGCGCGCAGTCATGACCGACAGTGTACGGCGTGCGGAAGCCTCTAAGCTGGTATCCGATCGTTGAAGTAAGGGGAAGCAATGGACAGCGACACCACCCGCACCGTGGACGAGATCCGCGCTGAGCTGGCCAGCAACCGCCAGAGCTTGGCAGGCGCCATGGAGGACCTCGTTGATTCCGTGAAACCCGCGAACATCGCCAGGCGGGGCATCGACGACGCGAAAAGTTTCGTGGTCGGCGAGTTCCAGACCATCAAGGAGGAACTGCGCGACGAAGAAGGCTGGCGTACCGACCGGCTCGCGGTCATCGGTGGCGCGCTCCTCGGGGTGGCGTTGTTCGCCGTCACCATCTATGTGCTGGGCCGCCGGAGTCACGAGTGAATCAAAAGGGTCCCGGGAATACCGGGCCCTTGCGCCGTACACCACCAGGGACTCGAACCCTGAACCCGCTGATTAAGAGTCAGCTGCTCTGCCAGTTGAGCTAGTGGTGCTTGCGCGAGGACAAACAATACCCGCTCCTCGGCTCCATGAAAAGTCCATGCGGGTACATGTGGCGAGAAGTGGTTGGTTAAACTGAACCATGACCACAACGACGGTGGACGTCCCGGCGGGAACGCGACGACGCGGGCCCTCGAATTTCATGCTCAAACATGTGATGGCGGTCACGGGGGTGCTCTTCGTTGCCTTCGTGGCGGTGCACCTGTTCGGCAACCTGAAGGTTTACGCGGGGGCTGACGCCTTCAACCACTACGCCGCGTGGCTGCGTGAGGTCGGCTACCCGCTGCTTCCCAAACAGAGCGTGTTGTGGGCGCTGCGAATCGCCTTGGCGGGCTCGTTGCTGCTACACGTCTCGGCGGCGCTGACCCTGTGGTTGAGGGGGCGTCACGGCCGCGGCACTCACCGGCGGGGCCTGCACCGGAATCGCACCCGCGCGGCGGCCTTCATGCTGCCCGGTGGGATCCTGATCCTGGTTTTCGCGCTGGTTCACATCAGCGACCTGACGGTGGGTGGCCCCCTGGCGTCCGCGTCCTTCCGGCACCCCGATCCCGAGATGCATGCCTACGCGAATCTCGTCGCCAGCTTCTCCCGTCCCTGGATGGCCATCTTCTACATGGTGGTGATGGTGGTGATAGGTCTCCACATCGAGCACGGCTGGCACACCCTGCTGCAGGACCTCGGGGTCACGGGCCGCCGCTTCCGGCAGGTCTGGGTGGCCATCGGAGGCCTGCTGGCCCTGGCCGTGGTGCTGGGTAATGCCATGATTCCCCTCCTGGTGCTGCTGGGGGTGATCGCATGACCACGACGACCAATCGGCCACGCCCCGTGGAAATGCTGGCCACCGGGATGCTCGACTCCCACCTCCCCGACGGTGACCCCCGCACCGCATGGGCACGCCGCAAGGCCGAGTACAAACTGGTGAGCCCGGCCAACCGCAAGAAGTACACCGTGATCGTGATCGGAACCGGGCTGGCCGGGTCCGGCGTGGCCGCGGCGCTGGGGGAACTGGGCTACAAGGTGGAGAGCTTCACCTTCCACGACGCGCCCCGCCGCGCGCACAGCGTCGCCGCCCAGGGCGGTATCAACGCCGCCCGCACCCGGAAGGTGGACGGTGACTCGCTGACCCGGTTCGTCACGGACACCGTCAAGGGCGGTGATTTCCGGGGCAGGGAGGCCGATGTATGGCGTCTGGCCGAGGAATCGGTGCGGGTGATCGACCACATGAACGCCATTGGTGCCCCGTTTGCCCGTGAATACGGCGGGCAGCTCGCCACCCGCTCCTTCGGTGGCGTGCAGGTTTCCCGCACCTATTACACGCGCGGCCAGACTGGGCAGCAGCTCCAGATCGCCGGTGCGCAGGCCCTGCTGCGCCAGGTGGAGCGCGGTACGGTGAAGTTGCACACCCGCCACGAGATGTTGGACCTGATCGTCGCGGACGGCCGCGCCCAGGGAGTGGTGGTGCGCGACCTGGTGACCGGGCGGGTCAGCGTCACCACGGGGCACGCGGTGGTGCTGGCCACCGGCGGCTACGGCAGCGTCTTCTTCCACTCCACCCTGGCGATGAACTCGAATGCCACCGCAACCTGGCGGGCCCACCGCCGCGGGGCCTTCTTCGCCAGCCCGAGTTTCATCCAGTTCCACCCCACCGCGCTGCCGGTGTCCTCACACTGGCAGTCCAAGACCACCCTGATGAGCGAGTCGCTGCGCAACGACGGGCGCATCTGGGTACCGGTGGCCCCGGGTGACGAGCGTGCCCCCGGTGACATCCCGGAGGCCGAGCGCGACTACTACCTGGAACGGCGCTACCCGGCGTTCGGGAACCTGACCCCGCGCGATATCGCGTCCCGGGCCGCTCGCACGGAGATCGAGGCTGGCAGGGGAGTGGGACCGCTCAAGAACTCCGTCTACCTGGATTTCCGCGACGCCATCTCCCGACTGGGCAGGGCGGTGATCGCGGAGCGCTACGGGAACCTCTTCGATATGTACCGGGACGCGACGGGCGAGGATCCCTATGAGGAACCGATGCGCATCGCGCCGGGAGCCCATTTCACCATGGGCGGGTTGTGGTGTGATTTCAACCAGATGACCAGCGTCCCTGGGCTGTTCGTCGGCGGGGAAGCGGGAAACAACTACCACGGCGCGAACCGGCTCGGGGCCAATTCCCTGCTCAGCGCCTGCGTCGATGGTTGGTTCACGTTGCCCTTGGCGATCCCCAACTACCTGGCCGGGCTGGCGGGGCAACCCCTTCTCGACGTGGACGCCCCCGAAGCCACTGAGGCACTGGGTGATGTGCGCGGGCGCATCGACCACCTGATCCACAACTCCGGACGCACCCGTCCCGCCACATTCCATCGTCGTCTCGGTGAGATCCTCTATGCGGGATGTGGGGTTTCGCGCAGCGAGGCCGGGCTGACACGGGCCCTGGAACAGGTGCAGGAGTTGCGCGAGGAGTTCTGGCATGACGTCCGGGTGACCGGCACCGATGACAGGCTCAACCAGGAACTGGAGAGGGCCGGGCGGGTGGCCGATTTCCTGGAGCTGGCGGAGCTGATGATCACGGATGCGCTGGACCGCCAGGAGTCCTGCGGGGCGCATTTCCGCGAGGAGTACGCCCTACCTGACGGGGAGGCCAAACGCGACGACGAACGCTGGTGCAACGTCTCGGCGTGGGAGACCAACCCGGCCGGCCAGCACCGCCGCTATCAGGAGCCGCTGCGATTCGAGAGCGTCAAACTGCAGGTGAGGAACTACCGATGAGGGTCGAACTTGAGATCTGGCGGCAGGACGGGCCAACGTCCGGGGGGCGATTCGAGACCCATGTCGTGACGGACGCAACCCCCGAGATGAGTCTCCTGGAGCTACTCGACCGGCTGAATGATCAACTGGCCGAGCAGGGCCTGGAACCCATCTCGTTCGAATCCGACTGCCGGGAGGGGGTGTGCGGGGCGTGCGGGGTCACCGTGAACGACGTTCCCCACGGCCCGGTCCCGAACACCCCGTCGTGCCGACAGCACCTGCGAGCCTTCGGCGGCATCACGAAGCTGCGGATCGAACCGCTGCGGTCGGCAGCCTTCCCCGTGGTCCGGGACCTGGTGGTGGACCGCGCGGCCCTGGACTCCGTCATCCGCGCCGGCGGGCACGTCGACATCATGGCCGGGACCGCGCCGGACGCCGACGATTTCCTGGTCGGCCACGAGGACGCTGAACTGGCCCTCGACTTCGCCGCCTGCATCGGCTGCGGGGCGTGCGTAGCCGCCTGCCCCAACGGCGCGGCCCACCTGTTCGCCGGGGCAAAACTGGCTCACCTGGCCATGCTCCCGCACGGCAAGGTGGAACGCACCCGCCGCGCCCGGGCCGTCGTCGACGCCCTGGATGCGTCCTTCGGACCGTGCAGCAGCTACGGCGAGTGCGTCGAGGTCTGCCCGGCCGGTTTGCCGCTCACCGCCGTGGCGTCGGTTCACCGGGAGGGCATTCGCTCGTTCTTCAAACGCCGCGCCTAGGCCCTGCTTCGAAAGTGGCCCTAGGCGTTCGCCGGCTCCGGGGTCCCGACCCCCCGGTTCCTGATCACAGGTCGGACGTCGACCTCAGGGGTGGGCTCCTCCTGGCCGAGAACCGTGAATCCACAGTCGGCGATCATGGCCAGGTCCTTGGCCCCCGCCTGTCCTTCGCTGGTGAGGTAGTCCCCCAGGAACAGTGAGTTGCAGATCTCCAGGGACAACGGCTGAAGACTGCGGAGATGCTGCTCCCTTCCCGCCGCGACCCGCACCTCGCTGTCCGGGTGGACGAACCGCATCATCGCCAGGATGCGCAGGCAACGCTGCGGGCTCAGGTCGGCGTGACCCGCCAGGGGGGTGCCGTCGAAGGGCATCAGGAAGTTCACGGGGACCGAGTCCGCGCCGATCTCCCGCAACGCGAAGGCCACCTCCACCAGCTGCTCATCGCTCTCGCCCATGCCCGCTATCAGGCCCGAACAAGCGCTCAGCCCGTGTTCGCGGGCGTGCTGAACGGTCTCGGTGCGGTCCTGATAGCTGTGGGTGGTGCAGATGTTGTCGTAGTGCGATTCCGCGGTGTTCAGGTTGTGGTTGTAGGCGTCAGCCCCCGCGGCGGCCAACCGCTCCGGTTGTCCCTCCCCGAGCTGCCCGAGGCAGGCACAGACTTCCACGTCCGGGTGCTCGGCCTTGATCTCCCCGATGATCTCGGCCACCTTGTCGACGTCGCGGTTGGACGGCCCGCGACCGCTCGCCACCAGGCACACCCGCTTCGCGCCGCCCGCGATCCCAGCTTTCGCGGCGGCCACGGCGTCCTCGTTCCTCAGCCACCGGTACTTCAGGATGTCGGCCTGGGAGCCGAGGCGCTGAGAGCAGTAGAAACAGTCCTCCGGGCACAGACCCGATTTGAGGTTGATCAGGTAGTTCACCTTCATCGTGGTACCGAAGTGGTGGCGTCGCACCCGCCCTGCCGCGGCCACGAGGGCGAGGGTTTCCGCATCCGGCAGCCGCAGCACGGCGAGGGCCTCCCCGGGGGTGACGGGGCGGCCCGCGATGACGTTATCGGCAAGCTCATTCAGGTCCATGGTCTCTCCTCCACGACGTTTTGAACGATGTTCAAGCTAGCAGATCGACCTGTCCTTGGAGAGTCTGCGAGATTTCGGGGGACACGCTCAAGATTCAACTACGTGGCTCCGGCAGCCGCATAGCATTGCGGAAATGAAAGGAGTCACTGTGAAGATTGGTGTCATCGAAGGTTCGATCCGCCGGGGGCGCAACGCCGCTCCGGTGGCCCGTTGGGTCCTGGAGGAAGCACCGAAGCGGGACGACATCGAGTTCGTTCTGCTCGACCTGGCCAGTTTCAACCTGCCTCTGTACGACGCGCCCGTCCCTCCGCTGCTGGCCAACCGCCAGTACGAGTCCGAGGCCGTTCAGGCGTGGAGCCGCGCCATTGACGAGTGCGATGCCTTCATCTTCGTGTCCCCCGAGTACAACTTCGGGGTTCCGGGCGTACTGAAGAACGCCGTCGACTGGCTCGCCCCGGAGTGGATGAACAAGTCCGCGGCCTTCGTCAGCTACGGCTCCGACGGCGGTATCCGCTCCGTCGAGCACTGGCGCACCATCCTCGCCAACTTCAACATGCACGTAGTGCGGACCAATGTCGCCCTGTCGCTGTTCACCGACATCGTCGATGGGGCCGTGATCGCCCATGAGCGCAAGGCTGAACAACTTCAGGTACTCGTCGAGCAGCTGGTGGCCTCTGCCGCGCACCGCAAGGCCTGAGAGGGTCCGCCGAAAAACACGGGTGCCGCCCCTTCATCTAGGGGCGGCACCCGTGTGTGGTTGTGACCCGGGGGTTGCGAGATGGTGGTGTGCACCCTGCTGCTTTCTTTTCTGTGGGGGTCGTGTGCTGTCGGATCTGTTCATCGAAGATGTCGCCCATTCGGCTGTGGGAGTTTCCTATCCATGTTTCTGGGGTGGAGTGGGAATGGGACTGGTGGATCGGTTTCGTTCGAGGGAGAGTGAGGCGGTTCCGGTGCTGGACTCCTCGTCCAGGGGTGATCTTGCTCTGCTCAGCATTCCTTGGCCGGTTCACGTTTATGCTGAGGCGTGAGCGACAGCTTCGGGCGGAAGATGATTGCTGAAAGTTAAGGGGGAAGTTGGCCAAGTTTTCCGCGGCTCGTTTGTGTTGTGGTTTCCTGACCGTGACCTCTTTTTGGCCAACCCCTTCCCTTTGGGGGACGAATCCATGGTGTGTTCCCTGTGGGCATCTTAAGCTGCGCTTATGACCACACGAGTCCTCACGTTGGTGGACCGACGATATCGATTCCAGGCTCAGCCGAGCGGCATGATTGCCGCTTTGCGGGCTCATGGTGCCCATGTTGAAGAGCTGGATGAGACCCAGTGCGCAACCGATGAGTGGCGGGAAGTCCTCATGCGGGTGGATGTTGCCGTGGCTCGTGGCCGGCTCCCCGGAATCCTGGATGTTCTCGCAGATGTCGCCGCTTCGGGAGTGCCTGTGATCGATACGGCGGCTGCGGTGGAGCAGGTACGTGACAAGCGCATCATGACCAAGATCCTTGAGGATGCGGGTTTGGCCGGGCCGCGAACCGTGATCTGTTCGCCGGAGGATCTCGGGGATGCCGATCTGAAGTACCCCATCATCGTGAAGCCGGTGTTCGGGGACAATGCCGAGGGGATCGTCGTGCTTGAGGAACCTGCGGATCTGCTGCAATTGCGGTGGCACGACCCTGAGTTGATCGCTCAGGAGTATCGTCCTGGTTCCGGGGCGGATCTGAAGCTTTATGTAATTGAAGATTTTATTGCTGCTGTTCGGCGTCCTTCGCCGATCAGCCCCTGCACGGCACGGTCTTTGGGGGTCGTGCCCGTGAATGATTCACTGCGAGAGATCATCAAGCGGGTTTCGACGGCGTTCGGTCTGCGATTCTTCGGAGTCGACTGCCTTGAAGTGGATGGGCGACTGGAGGTTCTCGAAGTCAATGATTTTCCCAACTACTCATCCGTCCCGAATGCCTCTGAGCTGCTGGCCAGGTATGTGCTGAGGAGGGCGGTTGCGTGAGGATCGCCTTGCTGACATCCCGGTGTGTGCCCAAGCGGGATTCCCTCACTAGGGAATGCTTGGATCTGTTGGTGAGCTGGGGAGTCCGTGTCGATGCTCTACATGTCGTTGAACGCGCTGAGTTGGGAGATGTGTCAGTGGAGCACGACCTCTACCTTCTCGCGTCCCCATCCCGTGCGATCGTCTCCCTGACCACGGGCCTGGCGGCCTTGGGGGCTCGGTGCTTGAACGTCCCTGAGATGGTGAGAATCTGTCGGGACCGGATCCGGACCGTGATGCTGCTGTCCTCCGCGGAGGTACCCACTCCCAGAACTTGGGTTGTCGGAAGCGCGGAGGACCTGATCGAGCCTCTTCGCGATGGACCTGTTGTCCTCAGACCGGCGGATGTGAGCTGTTCCACGGGGACGAAGGTTCTCTGGAACGTCGACGAGGTGATCGACCTGCCGCTCCTCGAGAAGGAGGCAATTGTTCAGGAAATCCACCCCAACGATCAGTGCACCTATCGGGTGTATCGGATCGGGGGCCAGACGTTCGCGGTGAAACGGCCCTGTTGGATGGCTTTTCCACGCGGGACACGGGAAGAGCCCATGCCGGTGACCGAGGAGATGCGTGACGTCGCGGATCGGGTGGCGGACATGTTCAAGAGTGAGCTCTTCGGCCTGGAACTGGTGAGTGCCGAGGGGCGGCTTCAGGTGGTGGAGGTTCTTCCTTTTCCCCGGCTCAGCGGAGTTCCGGACGCGGCATTGAGGTTAGCTGACTACATCTATGCCTGCGGCATGGAACCCGCTGAGGAAGCCCGCCGGTGAGAGCCACCATCATTGGGGCAGGCCGCATCGCCCTGGGGCTGGCTGCTGAGCGGTTCCACCAGTCAGGTTACGAGGTGACGGTGTTGGGTCGAGGACATGTCTCCGCAGCCCTACTGCGCTCTCGTGCCGTGGAGGTTGAGCTGACTGACGGATGGGAAATGGACCGTTTTCTGGTGCCCGTGCGAACCGTCGACCTGACGGACCGTCGCGCAGCGGTGAGGGCCGTGTCCACCGCCGATGTGGTGGGCACCGCGGTAGGGGCACGGATGCTGCCTGAGGTGCTGGACCTCATCGCAGAAGGATTGGAACGCGCAGCCCGCCCCGTGAACCTGATCGCCTTCGAGAACCATGAGAACGCCGCCCGGATCATCCGGAAGGGCCTGAGAACGCGATTGGGGTCGGTTGTGGACCGGCACGGGTTCACCGGAGCCGTTATTGCCCGGGCCGTGGCCCAGCGTGTGTTCGCCGAGGACGGGCGTGTTCGGGTCGTGGGGGACCGCCCCAGTGAGGTCGTGCTTGATGGTACGGCTCTGGTGGACCCTGTTCCGCTGGTCCAGGATTTCATCCCGGTCGATGATTTTCGGGCCTACTATCGTCGCAAGCTCTACCGTTTCTCCGCTGGGCACGCCACGGCGGCCTACCTGGGTAAACTCAAGGGATATCGATATCTGCACGCCGCGGCCACGGACCTGGAGATAGCCGCAGCCGTCCTGGGAGCGATGGAGGAGGGTAGGCGGGGACTCGCGGCGCGCTACGGGGAGGAAGTATCCGGTACGCCGGAGGACCTGGAAGCCATTCTGCGCCGGTTCCGCAACGCGGTCCTGGGCGACACGGTCGATCGGGTGGGACGAGATGCTCTCCGCAAGCTCGGACGGAGGGAGCGCCTGGTCGGGGCCGCTCGGCTGGCCGTCAAGGGGCAGGTGCCGCCGGTCCATTTGACGAGAGCCGCTGCCGCTGCTCTCGTCAGTGACCCAACCCTTCTCGTTTCCCGGGAACGGATGACCGCCAGAGTGGCCCGGGTGACGGGCGTCGGGCGTCGTCATCTCGTCACTCGAATGGTGGCTCACGCCTGGGACGAGTTCGCCCAAGGGGAGTCGGCCAGCGCACCATTCCTTCATCTTCCAGAAATGAGTCTTCCGATATGAGAATTTGCTTCCTGCTGACCCGTCGAGTTCCCGACGCTCCCAGCCCCATTGTGCTGAAGACCCAACGGCTCTTGGAGCGGATGGGATATGAGGTGACCGGATGGATTCCCGAGGATCGTCTGCTGCGTACGGATGTCCTGACACCGGAGGCCGATCTCTACGTGCTCAAGAGCCATACCGAGTTGGCGCTCAGCTATGCCGGTGCTCTTCACGGGCAGGGGGTCGCGGTGTGCAATGAATACGGAGCCTGCCTGACCGCCCAGGACAAGGTGACTGCGGGAAGACTCATGCGGGAACTGCGTGTGCCCACCCCCGACACATGGCTCATCGGCAGTCCCCAGCAGGCGATTGAACTGCTGGCGGAAGGGCCCCTCATCATCAAACCCCATAGAGGACACCGCGGGGCGGGGCTGCATCTGATCGAGGAAGCCACGCAGTTGACCTCGATGCAGGCACCTCCTGAGCCGCTGATCGCCCAACGCTACGTGCCGGGTCCCGGAGAGGACCTCAAGGTGTACGTTGCCGGGGAGAACGTCTGGGCGGTGCGCAAACCCTTCGATCCCCAGTCGTTCACCCGTTTCGGGCGCTCCGTTCCCGTCGAGGAACAGATCAGGGACATCGCCATGCGAATCCGTTCCGGATTCGGTCTGGAACTGTTCGGATGCGATGTGATCGAGTCCCCGGACGGTCCCAGGGTGGTGGACGTCAACTACTTTCCCGGGTACAAGGGATGCCCCGATCCGGCTCCCGAGATTGCAGCCACCATCGACCGTGTGGCCCGCTGCTCATGACCCGTCAGATCATGCATCCCGAGCTCCGTCGGCGGCGCTGCCGGGCGCGCTGGATCGGCTGGTCGGTGGTCGTCGCCGTCACCGTGGCAACGTCGGCAGCCGCGATCCTGGTGGATGGGACCTGGGAGTGGGCGAGTCCCGACAACAGGCCGTGGCTGGTCCTGGGGGCCCTTCTGATCGACGGATTGACCGTGACCCTGACCATCTGGACCACCCGTCGGTACATCCGGACGCCCCGGCACGCGGTGCGGGACCGGGGCGACAGTGTAGGTCCTCTGGGCGTGGTGGTGGTGGAAGGTTTCCTGTCACGCCTGGCCTTCGGCATGATCAGCTTTTCCTTGCCGCTGTATGCACATCGCCTCGGCATGTCCATCGAGAACATCGGGGTTCTGCTGGCGACGAACACCGCCGTCGCGATCCTGTTGAAGCCCACGATGGGGGCCGTCATCGACCGCATCGGGGTGCGAACCGCCTACATCGTGGCGGTGGGGCTGCGGACTCTGGTGGTGCTGTCCCTGGTGTTCGCCCAGACACCTCTTCACCTGTTTCTCGTCCGAGGGCTGCACGGGGTGGCGATTTCCCTTCGTGATCCATCGTCCTCGACGATTCTGGCGGCCCTGGGAGGTAAGAAAGCGGTTGCTCAGCGTTTCTCCTGGTACCAGACAGTCAAGACGGTTGCCGGGTCCGCCGGTGGGTTCTCCGCCGGCATTCTGTTGACCACCCTCGCGGGTGACCACGCGTTCGTTTTCGCGGTCTCGGCTATTTTGTCCGGGCTTCCCATGCTGTTGGTGCTCGTCGGGCTGCGAGGCCCCCAGGTCATCGGATTGAGCAGGAAATCGGAGAAAAAGACACCAGTTCCTGTGGAACTTCGCCGGCTCATCCGGCCCTACGCGCTCCTCGGAGCGGCCATGAATGGCACAGCCTATCTCATGGCGAATCTGCTTCCGCTTCTCTCCGTGTCGTACATGGGATTGTCAGAAGCAGCCGCATCGTCGCTGTACGTCTTCGCCACCGCCATGTCCTTCAGCGGGCCACTGTGGGGATGGCTTGCGGATAGGGTGAGCCTGAAGCTGGTGCTGGGGGTCAGGGCCATCGGCAATGTTTTCTCCTCCCTGATCTGGTTGCTCTTCCCGAGCTATGCGGGTCTTGTCATCGGAAAGGTGGCGGACGACGCGGGGAAGGCCGCTTTCCGGCCGGCCTGGGGAGCGGTCATGGCCAAGGTGGCTGCTCTCGATCCGGCGCGACGTACCCGGACACTGGCGATAATGAGCACCGCGGAGGATGCCGGAGAGTTCGGGGCGCCGATTCTGGCCGGGGTCATCTGGACAACTTTCGGATTACCGGCGGTACTGGTGGTCAGGTTGTGTGCTGGGACGGCAACCGAAATCTACTCCTGGTGGTTGGCCAGTCACATGAAAATCGACGACGACCATTCCGTCCAAGAGTCTGACACGGAAGCACTCACAGAGCCTCGTAGATCGGCGTAAAATCCGCAGCATGAGAGTCATTCTTCTGCGATCGGGGTTGCCCGGAGGCTCCAATCCGCTGCTTGATGCGCTTGAAGCGGAGTTGCGTCTGGCCAAGGCTACAACCACCTCGTTGTTTCCCGCGGAAATGGACTCGTCCGTTCCAATACCCCGGGCCGATGTGGCAGTGCTCAAGGACAAGACACCGGCGGGTCTGGAATGGGGGAGGCGGCTGCACGAGGCAGGGATTCCCACCGTGAGTCCATACCCTGTCACGGCTTTGTGCAGGGACAAGTTGAGAACCAATCAAGTGCTGGCTCGAGCCGGTCTGCCCGTTCCAGAATGCCGTCCGATGACTGGGACGGAGGACCTGTTGCCGATGCTGGCGGATGGACCAGTGATCCTCAAGCCGCGCCGCGGTTCCCGCGGGCGGGGAATCCAGATCATCCATGACCCCACGGACGTTCCCGCGTCGTGGGGAGCGGAGGAGATGTTCGCGCAGCGCTACTACGAGCCCGAGGTCTTGGACCGCAAAATCTATCGCATCGGGGAGGACGTGTTCTGCGTCGAGCGGGTGTGGCCGCCGGTCACCCTGGAGGAGAAACGAGGCCGGCTGATCGAGCTGGACGCCACCACCAGAGAACTTGCGATGGAGTGTGGGCGGGTGCTGGGAACCGAGGTCTACGGCGTGGACGTGATAGAAAACGATGGCAGGCCGTGGATCGTGGACCTGTCCAGTTTCCCGGGGTTCAAGGGCGTTCCGGAGGCTGGTGCCCGTATCGCCAAGGTGGTTCTTCGCGTGGCGGCCGAGGCTCGGAAGGATGACACCCCGCCAGAGTCGGCCTCGGACAATGAGACGCTTTGCCCCGTTCCCTGAAGTCTGAAATATCGGGGATGGCTGCCCCGACCGGTTGTCCCGGGGCAGCCATTCAACATGATCAGGGTTCGAGCAGTACCTTGATGGCGCGGCGCTCATCCATGGACTTGTAGCCCTCGGGGGCCTCGTCGAGCGGGATCCGCTGGTCGAAGACCCTTCCAGGGTTGATCTTCCCGGCCAGAACGCGATCGATCAGGTCCGGCAGGAAACGGCGAACGGGAGCGGGCCCGCCGTGCAGGTGTACCTCGGTGCCGAACAGCAGGCCACCCGGCAGGCTTACGTCGTGGGAGACCCCGACGAAACCGACGTGCCCACCCGGGCGGCAGGCTCCGATGGCCTGTTCCATGGACTGCTGGGTGCCGACCGCCTCGACGACGCTGTGTGCGCCCAGCCCGCTGGTGAGGTCCTTCACGCGGGAGACACCTTCCTCGCCCCGTTCCTCGACGATGTCGGTGGCCCCGAACTCCTTGGCAAGTGCTTGGCGTTGCGGGTTGCGGGACATCGCGATGATTCGCTCGGCGCCCAACTCCTTGGCCGCCAGGATTGCCAGGAGACCGACTGCACCATCACCCACGACTGCGACGGTCTTGCCCGGTCCGGCCTCTGCGGCGACCGCTCCGAACCAGCCCGTGCCGAGCACGTCGGAGGCGGCCAGCAGCGAGGCCAGCATGTCGGGGTTCTCGGGACGCCCGCCCGGCACGACGACGAGGGTGCCGTCGGCCTGCGGGATGCGGACGAACTCCGCCTGGGTGCCGCTGACGAACCCGCCGTTGACGCAACGGGACTGGTAGCCGGAATCGCAGATCTCGCAGGTGTTGTCCGAGATGCAGAAGGAACCGACCACGAAATCACCCGGTTTCACCCCGGCCACGTCCGAACCGACTTCCACCACGGTGCCGACGTACTCGTGCCCCATGGCGCGGTTCTCGGCTTTGTCATATCCCCGGTAGGGCCACAGATCCGAGCCGCAGATGCATGCGGCGGCAAGCTCGATTATCGCGTCGGCGGGTTCGATGATCTCGGGTCGGTCCACCTCGGTGACGACCACGTCGCCCGGTGCCCGCATGATGGTTGCTCGCATGATGCCTCCTCGGTCACGAACTGCGCAGGATGTGTGGATTTCCCATTATCTCCCCGTGACGGGAAAAGTCGCGAGAGAGCCCATGAGCGCCCCTCGCCACGCCGGAAGCGATGCCCACGATCGTGGCGGCCTGCCGCCCGCCGATCATGCCTTGCTGGAGCCTTCCCCGCGTGAACGATCCAGTCGGGAGCGATGCCGGCCCCTACCCCGGAACCGTTTCCAGGAACTTGGCCACCCTGGCGATGTATCCGGGGCGGTCGACGAAATAGCCGCCGCAGTGATCGGCGCCCTCGAAGGTGACGAGCTCTACCTCCCCTGGGGCGGCCGCCTCCGCCAGCTGCTGGGCGTGTTCGTAGGGGATGATCCGATCCTTTGTGCCGTGCAGCAGCAGAACCGGGCGAGGGGACAGCGAACTTATGGCGTCGACGGGACGCACCTGCCCGAACGCGTAGCCACAGAAAACCCGGTTCACCAGGCCGGCCAGCGGCAACAGCAGGCCTCCGGGAAGCCGGTAACGCCTGTAATTCGCCGCGATCACCCCCGACATGGTCGCGAACGGGGAATCGAGCACCAGGGCCTCGATGCGCGGGTCGTGGGCAGCCGTGAGGATGGCGGTTGACGCGCCCATGGAGAAGGCCATCACCGCGATCCGCGCCCCGGGGTGGGACCGGGCGACCCAGTCCAGCGCGGCGGTCAGGTCGGCCTGTTCGTAGTGGGCCAGGGACTGCCGGCCGTCCCCGGAGTCACCGTTGCCCCGGAAGTCGAAGAGCAGGACGTTGTGGCCCGCGCGCCACAGACCAGGACCGATCCCCAGCATGTCGGCCTTGTTGCTCCGGTGACCGTGGCAGCAGATCACCACGCTCCGGGAGCCGGGGCTGTCCAGCCACCAACCCGCCAACGACACCCCATCGGACGTGGTGAAGGAGACCTCCTCGGCCGGCACCCCCACCTCGAAGGGGGTGAACGTGTACGGCGGCCAGGGGCGTCTCGGGGCGTTCAGCACCCAGGCCGTGTACCCGGCGACGGCCCCCGCGCCCAGACCAACGGCAGCGGCGATCCAGCGCCCGGCCCTCGTAAGTCGTCCCATGTCTCTCGTCCCTTCCAGCTGCCAGGCCACGCTATCCTGCCCGGAAACGCCTGCTCGCGGTGGACGCGGTTGTGGACATTCCACCCATGCGCTCGACTTCGTGCTGTGTGTAGCGCGGGCGCTGGGGTGCCGCGTGGAGTGGTACGTGTTTCGTGGACAGCGACGAAACACGTACCATTCCACGTTTGTGTGGACAGCAACCTAAAACATGATCCAAGTTTTTCGCTACCGCCCACAACACCCATAGCAGTCTACGCCTTCATCTGAACAAATACATTCACCTGCCGCCTCACAAAATATTTTTAAATGCACACCACAGTCATCATCTGGCTGGAGTCGAATCGAGGATCGCGCCGCCCGGTGATCGTGGACTTCAGAGTCGTCGTGTAATGGTGGGATAGTGGTCCCGTGCGCGTGGGTGTGGCCCAGATTCGGGCGAGTCGAGAACCGCAGGAGACCTTGTCGCTGACTGAGGAAGCCGTGAGTGCTGCCTCGGCGGCCGGGGCAGATCTGGTCGTTTGTCCGGAGGCCACGATGTGTTCGTTCCTGCGAGATCCGCAGGAGGTCGCGGAGTCGCTCGATGGTCCCTGGGCAACGCGCGTGAGTCAGCTGGCGAGGGGTGCAGGCTTGATTGTCGTCGCAGGGATGTTCACTGTCGCCGACGATGGTCGCGTGCACAACACCCTACTGGTGGCCGGTGAGGAAGCGATGCGTTACGACAAGATCCACCTGTTCGACGCTCTTGGGCAGCGCGAGTCTGATCGGATTGCACCGGGCGAGCGATTGGTGACTGTCGACGTCGCCGGGCAGCGAATCGGCCTTGCGACCTGCTATGACGTTCGCTTCCCCATCCATTTTCTGGACCTCGCGGGTCTTGGAGCGAAGATCATGATCGTTTGCGCGTCGTGGGCCCCAGGGGCTGAGAAGCTGTACCAGTGGCGAACCCTCGTGGTGGCGCGGGCCATGGACAGCACGTCGTTCGTCATCGCCGTCGACCAGGCGGGAAGCGACGACGACGTTGCCGGCGTTCCGGTCGGCATTGGACATTCGATGGTCGTCGGCCCGACCGGTCAGGTGCTGCTGGAGCTTGGCAGCGAGCCCGACCTGGCGTTCGTCGACCTCGACATCGCACAGGTCGACGCGGCCCGAGCAGCCCTCCCGGTGCTCGAGAGCCGCTGAAGGAGCCCAGGAACCGCGGAGAGTCGTGTCGTCGAGCGCGGGGACAACCCATGGTCCTCTCCGGGCGATAGCTGCGACTCTTCCCAGCGCCTCGTGGAACGCCGCATCGTCCTCCAGCGACGTAAAGGCGATGATTCGCACTGGGCCATCTACGACCAGTCGAGTTCGAACAACAACTATTGCGACAATCAGCCATCACGGTAGAGATGCAAACCGTGTAAGCGGGCCATGTCCACAATTTGCTGAGAACCCCAATACGGTCTTCGCCATCCTCCTTGATCGGCTTGTTGCCCGCGCGAGAACGGCCACTAGGAAGACCCCCGCGATCCGTGGCGCCAATAGTTTCATGTTGCCAACAGCATCACGATGCAGCCAACCCAGAATTGTGTGGCATCCAGGCCAGCAGTCTCATCCACCGGTAAGTGGTCATGTCACCGGTCAGGACATAGGGGATGCCGGGGACGCTGAAAGCCAATCCGTAGACGCATAACGCAAGCTCTGCGGTCGCCCCAAACAATCCGTATGGCCAGCGGGGAAGCTTGCAATGATTACGGCGTATTATCAGGTAGCCGAACCATGCAAGTCCGAGCTTGATGAACGCCGTGAACAATACAAGTATGGTCAACCGCATCGGCCGCTGATCGGCGAGCGCGAGACCCTGATCCTGAATAGCCGTGTCGAGCAACCAGCCGCCACCCAACGCCCAATAGACGCTTATCGCTCCGAAGGTCGACCACCAGGCGGTCAGGGCAATCGCAAATCTGTTGCGATAGGGGCGAGTTGGTCCAAATTCTGGCACAGTATCACCTCTGTCAATCTGGGGTTCGTTTCCCGGTGTGGTACCCGAGTGCTATCGACCGCGGCCGGTCGGTGGTGAGCGGAGGAAGGGTTTCTTTGTCGGAGAGTTCAAAAGTGAATGACTGCTCAGCTGGAATCCCGCTCCGGGTGAGCTTTCCATCGTTCGAAGCGTAGGCCTCATTGGCTAGAACGTCGGCCTTTTCGAAGCGCTGTGTTGAAGGCGCTGTCGTTGCGCCAGTGTGGGTCAAATCCTCTACGTGACTGGCTATCGCCATACTCGCCCCTTCTGGAGGGTGGATACACGCCGTACCATACCGCATGGTATGGTCTCTTGGTGGAGAGGCTTGATCGGTCGTCGTGGTTCCGGGTTGCGGCTCGCCTGTTGGCGGAGCGTGGTGGGGGTGGGCTGCGTGTTGAGGCGTTGTGTCGGGACGCGGGGGTGACGAAGGGTTCGTTTTACCACCACTTCCGTGATCTGAAGGAGTTCAAAACCGCGTTCGTGGACTATCTCCACCAGCGTGGCGCGATGGACCCGATGTCTCGTTTGGCGGCTCTGGATTCGCCTCGTGAACGGTTGCGCGGGTTGATTGAGGCCATCGCTTGCGAAGACCTGGCGTTGGAGGCTGCGGTCCGGAGGTGGGCGGCATCCGATTCTGCGGTGGCTGAGCACCTGAGGCAGCTGGACCAGGCGAGGACGGCGTTCGTCGCCGAGATGTACCACGAACTCCTGCCCGACGATCCGGCGCTCGCGGACGATATGTGCCGGCTGGCCCAAGCGTTCTATCTGGGCGCGGTCATGCTGGAACCGCCGGTGACCGGCGAGGAGTATCGCCGGCTCACCGCTCTCCTCGACCGGATCGTGCGGGTGTGACACATGTCCGAGGTGCTTGTGGTCGGCGCCGGGATCAGCGGACTCGCCGCCGCCTGGCGGCTGCGCTGCGCAGGAATCAGCACCTGTGTGCTGGAACGATCCGACCGCCCCGGCGGGCGCATGCGTTCCGTCCAGGTGAACGACTGCACCATGGAAGCCGGAGCCAACTTCATCACCGACGCCTACCGGATCATTCCCGGGCTGGTGGGCGAAATGGGCATTCCCCTGCAAGCGGTGCGCCGGGACAGCGCCATCGCCATTGATGAAACGGTCCGTGCTTTCCGAGCCGACCGGCCAGCAACCGCGATCAAGGCGGGCATCCTGTCGCTACGTACCGTGACCGGAGAGCTTCCCGGGCTCGCCCGATTCGCGGCCCGATACCGGCGCCGAGGCACTGTCGATCCGCTCGATTGGCTCGACCTCGACCCGGTTCCCACAACCGAGTGGTCACAGGCGCTGGGGATCACGACGCTGGCGGAACGCTGCTGGCGACCGGCCTATCACGGCTTCTACTTCCAAGACACCCACGCCACCTCGGCGGCGGCTGTGGCCGTGATGGCACAACACGGATTACGCCAACAGACCCTGACCATGCCAGGAGGGCTGTCCAGCCTCACCGACGCGCTCGCCGCCAGGCTCGACGTGCGCACCGGAGTGAAGGTCACCCAGGTCGAGGAAGGCTCGACATCGGTCACGGTCCACACCGACACCGGCCGATTCCGGGCGGGCAAAGTGATCGTGGCTCTGCCAGGCCCCGACATCCGTCGCCTGAAGAAACTCGACCCTCTGGAAGCCGCTGTCGCGTGCACCCCCTACAGCGCCGGTCTGCTAGTCGGCTTGGGAACCCGACGTCGCCTGCGGTCCTGCGAGCTGGGCGGTGCCTACGGCGTCTTGATGCACCCCGACGAGCCGCCCCTCGCTGCCCTCTGCGTCGCCAGCCGCGCCGGTCACGCGCGCGGCGCCGGCGACCTGGTCACCTGCATGTTTGCGGACCGTCACGCCCGTGAACTCTCCTCATGGGCGGATTCCGAGATCATCGAACTCGCCCGTCGAGCACTCCTCACATGGGAACCCACACTCCAAGACGCGCTGGCCACGAGCCCCGAACACCATTTGGTCGTCCGCATCCCCCACGCCATGCCCACCAGCGCACCCGGAAGGATCGCGCACATCAAGGCCTACCGCGCACACGTCCGCGCCCGGCGCGTGATCCTGGCAGGCGACTCCCTCGCCTGGCCCTGGGCCGACTCCGCAGCCTTCACCGGACAATGGGCCGCCGACCTCATAGCTCGACCGTAAGACGTGTCCACGGTCGGCCGGGTCCTGACTTCCTGTCGATTGAACCGGCTCTCGGTCTGCTGTCGGGTCACCGGTGAACCGATCCGCTGTTACGAGCATGACCATCTTGGCTCACTGGTCCACGTTGAGGTGAAGAATCTCGGCAGCATCCCTGGCGGTGGAGGGGGGGGGTTTCGTTGGTTGAGCCCAGGGCAAGTGGAATCGGGCTGCAACACCAAGGAATTCCAAGAACGCCCACCACGGCCCCACGATGGGGCACGCGTTCGTCCGCTCGGTGATCAACGACCCCACTTTCGGGTGGTCTACACCGAGGTCCACGACGACGGGCCGGCTCACACGAGGGTCACCGACCCGTCAATGCAGTCGAGGGCGACGGGTTCCTGCTCGGGTAGGTAACCGGCAGAAGAGCGGAGTCGTTTGACCAGGTCCTGTTCGGAGCCGTCAGTCACTGGAGCGGTGAGGAAAGCAGTGCGGATCAGCGTGTCGACCTCGTCGATCTCATGGGGCTCCATGGCACGAAGCTGCATTTGGCAAAACCAGCAGCGCCTGCGGTGACGCCTGACTTCCGCTTGGGGTCGCCGGGTATATCCCCAACCCGTTCACTCCTCAAGGTCAGACTCGGACTACTGGTCGAAGCTGTGCTGTCCAGTGGTCTTTTGGTCTCGTCAGGCGCTCAAGCCTGGCCCATCCAGATTTTGAGACGGATCACCCGGATCACCGAGAGTCTGTTCAACATCATCAGCAAGGTAAGGCGCTGACCGCATGACTGGACGTGGGGGAGAGCGTTAAAGACGTTCCTCCCCACGCCCAGTCCCTGCAAGCACTGATGAAGCGAACCGTAAACATTCCCAGGACAGTCGACTTTTGGTGGTGGTGACTGGCTGACATGGGAAGTTTCGGCTGACCAGTAGCGTCTTTACTTCCTGGGGAAGCGTTGCTTGAAGTCGAGTGCGACGTCCTTCATATAGGCGAACTCGACTCCTTCGGCCTCGCGCATGTGGGCGATGAGGCGTTCGAGCATCAGTTGATTCTGCGGGCGGCCGGAGACGTCTGGGTGAATGGTGATTGGGAAGACGGCGTAGTCCATCTCCCGCACGACCCAATCGAACTGATCCGCCCACAGCTGCTCGATATCCCTGGGGGACACGAACCCGTGCGACGTGAAACTCGACTTGATGAACATCATCGGCGGCAGGTCGTCGAGGTACCAGGAGGCCGGCAGCTCGATCAGATCGGTCTCCTCGCCTCTGACCAGGGGTTTCATCCACTCGTGGGCGGACTCGGCCTCATAATTGATGTTGGTCCAAGAATCTCCGACACGCACGTAGTAAGGCGTGTGGTCGTTGTGCATCAGCGAGTGGTCGTAGAGGAAACCCCGCTCGACCAGCAGTTCGTTCGTGATCGGCGAGAACTCCCACCACGGCGCGACGTATCCGACGGGGCGGGTGCCGGAACGCTTCTCAATCAGGTCCGTGCAGTAGTCCAGGATCTCGGTTTCCTGCCGACGCGTCATGGCGATCGGGTTCTCGTGCGAATACCCGTGAACGCCGATCTCATGCCCGGCCGCAACGACCTCGTCGAACTGTTCCGGGAAAGTCTCGATCGAATGGCCCGGCCAGTACCACGTGACCGGCAGCTTCTCGCGCTGGAACAGCTTCAGCAACCTCGGCACCCCGACCTCGCCGGCGAACATGCCGCGCGAGATGTCGCCGGGCGAGTCTTGGCCACCGTAGGAGCCCAGCCAGCCGCCTACCGCGTCGATGTCTATGCCGAAGGAAACGAAGATCTTTTTTTCTGCCATGGTGGCTCCTTTCAGGATTGGTGTTGCGAGATGAATCCGCCCAAGCACCAGGGCATGGGCGACGCGCTGTGGGCACTGAATGGCCTAGGACTGCGGCGATTGCGAACCCGTGGTAGCTGACCTGAGGACGCATCACCTGTCCGTTACGTGAAAGCGACGAAGTTGTCGGCAAACTTGTCTCCCACCCCCCTTCCAAGCAGCAGTGCCATCAGCATTCGTGACTGCGGCGCGTTCAGATCCCCCGACGGGATGGCGCCGGCCCCCACGAGGTCGACCCCGCCGCCGTTGCCATAGATCGGCTTGACCGGCCCCCACACGACGCGGGACGCCAGTACCACCGGGATGCCAGCCGCCACCGCCCGCGCGACCTCGTCTACGAACCCGACGCCCGCGTTTCCGATGCCCGTTCCGGCTAGGACGATGCCGTCGGCGCCGTCGTCGATGACGTGGGCCAGCACCCGCGGTGTCGCGCCCAGGAAACACGGAACGATCTCCACCCGCACGTTGTCGAATGCTTCGGTTGGCAGCGGCAGCGGCGGGTAGCGACGCGGCCGGGCCAACACATGGGCCTCGCCGTCGCGTATTTCCGCTACGAGCGTGCCGCCGTCGAAAGCCGTCAGCTCCCACGTCTGCGTCTTCCGCACCCCGCGTGCCGACCGCACCTGCCCCGCGAAGCACACCAGCACTCCGCACTCGCGCAGCGCAGGGCTGGCGGCGGCCGCGACCGCGTCAGCGAGGTTGTCGGGGCCGTCGGGGTGTGACGAGTCGGCCGCCCGCTGTGCTCCGGTCAGGACGACTGGCTTGTCAGATGTGTGTACGAGGTCAAGGAGGAACGCCGTCTCTTCCATCGTGTCGGTGCCGTGGGTCACGACGACGCCGACGCAGTCGTCGTCGGCCAGCGCCTCCTGCACCGCCTTGACGAGGATCCGCAGGTCGGCGAAGGTGAGCAGGTAGCTGCCTGTGGTCAGGACGTCGGTCGTGCGGACTTCGGCCGTGAGCACCTCGGCCAGCGACGCGGCGCCGTCGGTGGCGGTGGCACCAGCCCCTTCTCGCGTGCGCGATGAGATCGTTCCCCCGGTGCCGAGAATGTGAACGTACATCGAGACCCCTTCGTTGGGCGTTGTGGCGGGGTCGTCGGCGTCCCCGTCCCTCCAGAGTAGGCCGCAGCGGGCGGCAAGTAAATGCCTCAGAGCCACCCGTTCCGCTCGGCCGTCCGTGCGGCTTCGTTGGCACTGGGACACAGACGGCGAACCAGCACAACATCACCGCCGGGGTCGAGTTCGCGCTGGCTGAGGCCGAAGTCATGCTCGATGGTGTCCGGCTGGTCGAGTGCCTGACCGATCCCAGCATCGCCGGTGATCTTCCCTTCGGGTCCTTGAAGCACGAGCGGCTCTACCGCGACCAGATCGACGATGCCCTCGACCTGGTCCGACAAGCCGATGCATAGCGGATCGAGTCAAACACGATCCGGTCGCGCGAGGCCTTGGCCTGGAACCGGCCCTCAGAGGTCCATCAAGACCCGGCCGACTCCATCACCCCCAACTTTCCCGAACCCGAAATCCCGCCAACTACTTGACGCGGGGCATCGCCACGAACCGATTCCCTCCACCGACCAAACAAATGACTTTGTTCAACGGGAGCTGTAGACGGAGCTGATCAGAACAACCCCAACACCAGTGCCAAGGCGCGGTCGAGTTCCGTCAGTTCCTCGGCGTCGAGCCGTCCGGCGAAGTCGCCCAGCCGGGTCTCGGCGTTGACCGCGGTCGTTTGCTCGACCAATATCCGGGTCTCGGTGCCGTCGATGGTGATCGTTGGCCGGAAGTCGGAGGGGCGGGCGCTCGTCGAGGTCGGGGCGACGAGAAGCGTGGAGAGGTTCAGGTAGTCAGCCTGTACGACGACGGCATATCTGGGGCCACGTTGCTCGTGGCCATGTGCGTGTTTGTTCGCCCGAAGTCGATAGATGTCACCACGCACGTAGCGAGTCCATCTCATCAGCCAGGGCAAGCATCTCCGCTCTGTCCTTGGGGTCTTCGCGCAGTGCGTCGGCCTGGCGTCGCACCCGTTCGATGATGGCTTGGCGCTCGGCCTCCTGAATCGTCTTGCGCACCACCTCAGACTTGTTGAGACCGGTGAGTTCCATCAGGTGTGCCAGTGCGCGCTCCGTCGCCTCATCAATGCGGACCACCATCTGCGTCATGCATTTAGTATTGCACGCTGTACTGTATGACGTGTTGTGTGAGCGCGATGCCGGCGGGTCACGGTCGTCACGAAGATGGGAAGACGAGCCGCCCCGCACGTCGCCGAGACCTATCTATGACGGGGCGGACTTCCGAGCTTGGAGTGATCGGTCGCGGGCCAACCTTGGCATCGACCGCTTGGGCCGTCCCGGGACACGCAGATGCTCTGGCCTGGCTGACCAGCCCGGCCGCATCACCGCGGGAATTGCCACCACGCTATGGGACTCTCCCTCGCGCCAGCGACCAGACACACCGCGGCGAGATTGAGTTGCTCTTCCGTCCGTTGTTGGGGCGGTCAACCGGGCGACTGCGGCCCGGATACCAACAGGCTCGCCGTCCACGAGCAGCGCCTCGATCGGAAGATGGGCCAGGACCGGAGGGAACAGCACGGCGATTGCGTTCGGCTCGGTGCCGAGAGCCAGTGGCGGACTGGTGACGGCAACACGATGTCGGGCAGATGTGTCTGCCATGACCGCTTCCGCGGTTCCCAGAGCACGTCGGCGCGGTCGGCGGTCGAAGCGTGACCCAAGGCATCGATCTGTTCGATTGAGGTGTCATCGAACGCGACGAGGTCGGCTTATGGCTTGCCACCAGGTAGTTGCCAAGCGATCAGGAAACATCGGTCCCGCGTGGGTGCCCCGTATATCAACAGGGCCTCGTTGGGGTGAGTAACGGGATTCGAACCCGCGACATCCTGGACCACAACCAGGTGCTCTACCAACTGAGCTATACCCACCATGCGCCCTCCGAGGGCGACTGATGAACAATAGCGTACCCGTAGGGTTCGGGAGAAATCGGCGGGTTCCCCGGGTGGAGTGGGTGAGCGGGGAGCGTTGGCGGGCCCCGGTGGCTCCCGCCAACGCCCGTGGATCAGAGATCGGCTCCGAGGGCAACCGCCAGGGTCCTCGCCCTGGCGGCCTCCTCGTGCCTGGACTGGCGCTCCAGCGAACGGACCAGGATCGTGTGCGCATAGGCGTTGGTGGGTCGCGAGGAGATCAGCTGCCGGGCCAGGCGTTCCGCCTCGGTCAGGTAGGCGGCCTTGAAATTGGCCAGGGCCAGCAGTTCGAGGGTTTCCTCGGTCTGGCTGGGTTTCGTCTCGTTCTCCAGCACGACGTGCAGTTCGACGATGGCCTCGCGGAACCTGCGTTCGTTGATGTGGCGTCGTGCGGTGAGCAGGCTCTCGTAGCTCATGGCGTGCCTCCTTCGTCGGGTCTCGCTCCCAACAACACACCGGTCACCGTTGTTGTTCCAGGGACGGCTCCCGTTCCTTTGATGCTTGTTTTCTGGGCGTGCAAGGATGAACGGCATGGATCTTCTCGATGTCGGAGCCGCTGATCTGGGCCGTCGACTCGGTGGTGGGGAGTCAACGGCCGTGGACCACATCGAGCGCGTACTGGAACGCATCGGGAAACGCGATCCGGGACTGAACGCGTTCTCCCAGCTGAACCCCGGGGCGCTGTCACGCGCCAGAGAGCTCGACGCAACGCCGGCGCGGGAACGGGAAGCGCTGCCGCTGTTCGGGGTGCCGGTTGCTGTGAAGGAGGAAATCGAGGTGGCGGGGTTCGTCACCACCCTCGGGGGTCGCGGAAACATGATTCCCGCGGCCATCGACTCGGAGGTGGTGGCCCGGCTGCGGGCCGCGGGGGCGATCATCATCGGCAAGACCAACATGCCCGAGTTCGGGCAGGTGCCCTTCACGGAGGGGGAGTGGGGCGCCACCCACAACCCCTGCGACCCGGCCCGCAGCCCCGGTGGTTCGTCCGGAGGATCCGCCGTGGCGGTGGCCTCCGGCATGGTTCCGCTGGCCCTCGGCGGCGACGCCGGCGGTTCCATCCGCATCCCCGCCGCCTGGAACGGTGTGTTCGGCATCAAACCCAGCCGGGGACGGGTCAGCACGGCCCCTCACCCGAACCTGTGGCACAAACTGGGCACCTACGGTCCCCTGGCCCGCAGCGTCGAGGATCTCCGGCTGGCGATGGCCGTCACGGCACCCGAGACCCCCGGCCCGGGACTGGGCGGGGCGCTCCGGGTGGGATGGAGCCTCGACTCCTGCCTGCCGGGCGTCAAACCCGATCCCCAGCTGGCCCGGGCCGTCGCGCGGGCGGCCGACAGGCTGGCGGAGGAAGGCCACGAGGTCACCCGGGGATCGATCCGCTGGGCGGAGACCCCGCTCACGTTCATGGTGCAGTTCCACCTCGGGGTGCTCGACGAGGTGCGTAGGCTGGAACGTCCCGAACGCATCGAGAAACGCTCGAAGCGGATAGCGACGATCGCCCGCATGCTGCCGCCGGGGGCGCTGCGGTGGGCGGAACGCAGCACGACCCGGGTGGAACGGGCCATGGAGCGGATCTTCCGCCGGATCGACGTGCTGCTCACCCCCGTGACCCCCATGCTGCCGCCGCTGATCCAGCCCGTGCACCGGATGGGATACCTCGCGGTGCAGCGGGTTTCGGCGGAGGTCGTCGCCTACACCTCGTACTGGAACCTCGCCGGCCACCCGGCCCTCAGCGTGCCCGTCGGCATCAGCTCGGAGGGGCTTCCCCTGGCGGTTCAGGTGATCGGCCGGCGGGGCGAGGACGACCTGGTCCTGGAGGTCGGGGAGCGGCTGACACGCTACTGAACGGACTCGACCTCCGGGGCGGCCAGCCCCGTCAGGCTGCCGCGGTGGCGGGCCGCGATCTGCTTGGCCCGGTTCGTGGTGGGGCCGGGGGCAGCGACGAACATCGCCTCGCGGTAATAGCGCAGCTCCTCGATGGATTCCTGGATGTCGGCCAGTGCCCGGTGGTTTCCCTGCTTGGCGGGGGCCTGGTACAGAACTCGCGGGAACCAGCGTCGCGCCAGCTCCTTCAGGGAGGAGACATCAACATTGCGGTAGTGGACGTGGGCCTCCAGCTCGGGCATGTTCCGGGCCAGGAACGCACGATCTGTCCCGATGGTGTTGCCCGCCAGGGGTGCCTTGCGGGCGGTGGGCACGAACTCCCGGACGTAGTCGAGGACCGTCCGGGCGGCCTCCTCCATCGTGGTCCCACCGGCCAGGGCGTCCAGCAGTCCCGATTTGGTGTGCATCTCGCGAACGAAGTCGCTCATTCCGGCCAGCTGATCGTCGGTGGGTTTGATCAACACGTCGACGCCCTCGCCCAGCACGTTCAGGTCCTTGTCCGTGACGAGCGCCGCCACCTCTATCAGCGCGTCGCTCTCCAGATCCAGCCCGGTCATCTCGCAGTCAATCCACACCAGTTCATCGCTCACCGCCCCAGCGTATTGCCCGACCCTCGCACCATGCACAGCAAAATCCGGTTGAGATGCGTAGAATCTGCACTCAGAAGATCCCGAACGCGCGGAATGCCAGGGTCGCGGTACCTCGCAGAAAGGGTTTTCAGGCCCCAGTAGCTCAGTGGATAGAGCAACAGCCTTCTAATCTGTAGTGCGCAGGTTCGAGTCCTGCCTGGGGCGCCAAGTACCCTGTAGAGCATCATGACTCAGGTTGTAGATCGGCAACGCTGGCTCTCGGGCCTGCCCACCTCCTCCCATCGCCCGTGGTGGCAGCGCATGTTGCGCAGCCCACTGTTCTGGATCACCCTCGTGCTGGTTCCCTTCTTCGTCTACAACCTGGTCGACCAGTACCAGATGTTGAGCCCCGACCGCACCTATCCTGACGGGACCGTGGCCCTCGGGTTGAACAACGAATCCCTGCGGATGGCGGCCTACTGGGCCATGTGGACGGCCCTGGTGTACACGATCCTGTTCATCTGGCTGGACAGGTTCCGCCCCCAGAAACCGCTCATCTGGTTCCTGTCATTCGGGTGGGGAGCCTGCACCGCGACGTGGGCGAGCATCTACATCAACTCGTGGGCGGGGCAGATGATGCAGACCACCAGTGCGGATGCCGACTCGGGCACGCGGCCCGCGATCTTCATCGCCCCGTTCGTCGAGGAGGCCACCAAGGCCACCGTCCTGTTCCTGCTGGTCGTCTTCTACCGGAACCGTTTCATCTCCCGGATCAACGTCGTCTCCCTGGCCGGGCTGTCCGCGATCGGGTTCGCCTTCGTGGAGAACATCATCTACTACGCCCGCGTCATCGTTTACGCGAACAACCACATCGAGGTCGGGGACCCGGAGCAGGCGGTGCTCAGCCTCGTCATGCTCCGAGGCGTCTACACCTCCTTCGGACACCCGATCTTCACCATGATGACGGCCTTCGGGATCGCCGTTGCCCTCGGCGCCCGCAGCAAGTGGGTGCGGGTGACGGCCCCGCTCGCAGGTTTCCTGGTCGCGGCCGGGGGACACATGCTCTTCAACGGCGTCTCCAGCCTCAACCCGGTGGACAACCTCAAGAACCAGTGGTACATGGCCCTCGGGTTCGTGGTCGTGATGGTTCTCTTCCTGGTAGCGAGCGTGGTGGGGGAAACCCGTGTGCTGCGGCACCGCTTCATCGACCTCAGGCAGGGCGGCTGGCTCAACGACCAGGACGTGATCGTCTACTCCAGCCCGTTCCGACGCATCAAACTGCACCTGGCCGGGATCTGCCGCGGCCCGAAGATGTGGTGGCGGACCGCGAAGTTTATGCGTCTGATCACCGAACTGGCCCACACCCGGGAACAAACCATCCGCGGCACCGTCGGCCCCGGCTCCGATCACCGCACCCACGAGCTGGTGCATCAGATCGAGAAACTCCGCCCTGATGCGCTCACCGACACCCAGGGGCTTACCATCATTCCCAGGCGTCGTCCCAGAAACGGCGTCACCCCCTACCCGCCCTTGCCCTATCCGCCCAGTTCATGAAGAATCCCTTGGCCGACGCCCTGACAGGGCTGTTCCTGGTCCTGCCCAACGTTCGTTTTCCTGTTCCCCTGGACGGCGCCGAGGCCCTTGCGGCGAGGGCCCGGGCCGTGAACCGGCAGGTGGAGGACTATCTCCTGCCCCGGGCGCGCCGCCTGGATGCCCCGTTGCTGGCCGTGGTCGGAGGATCTACAGGGGCGGGAAAATCCACGATCGTGAACTCCCTGCTGGGGGAGGTCGTGACCCGGACCGGGGTACGGCGCCCCACGACGACCGCCCCCACGCTGATCTGCAACGGGGAGGACCGGGACTGGTTCCGTTCGGGGGCCGTGCTGCCCGAACTCGTCCGGACCGATCACGAAACCGAGGGATCTCGGGCCCTGCGCATAGTCACCGCCGATTCGCTGCACGCGGGTATGGCGTTGCTGGACGCCCCCGACATCGACTCGATCGACGATGACAACCGGCTGCTCTCCCGGCAGCTGCTGGCGGCAGCCGACCTGTGGCTGTTCGTGACGACCGCCACCCGGTACGCGGACGCCGTCGCCTGGGAGCTCCTGGGAGCCGCGGCGGCCCGCGACGCGGTCGTCGCACTGGTCCTCAACCGCTGCCCGCAGGTTTCCGTCCCGGATCTGCGCTCCCATCTGGGACAGCTCCTCGCGGCGCGCGGAATCCGGATCCAGGGATTGTTCAGCGTCCCCGAGCAGGAGGAGAAGGACAAGGGAATCCTGCCGTCGGGGCTGGTCGCGGAACTGGACCAGTGGCTCGGCAGGATCGCCAAAAGCCGCAAGGAACGCCATGCCGTCGCCGTCCAGACCCTGGCCGGGACGGTCCGGGGGCTGGACGCGGAGCTGCGTTACCTGGCCGATGGGAGCCGCAGCCAGCTTGCCGCCGTCGCCCAGCTGCGGGATTCCGCTGAGGTGGAGTTCAAGTTGGCGATGGAGGAGATCAATCGCGCCACCGCGGATGGTTCCATGCTCCGCGGGGAGGTCCTGAGCCGGTGGCAGGACATGGTCGGCACGGGGGACCTGATGCGCGGCATCGAGGAACGGATCGCCGCCGCCCGCGACCGTCTCGCCGAGTGGTTCACCGGGCGGAAACGGATCGAACCGGTCGAGGCCGCCATCTCGGAGGGGCTCGTCGCGTTGATCGTCGAACACGGAACCGCTGCCTGCCAGCGCGCAGCGGGCCATTGGTCGCTGACCCCGTGGGGGCAGGCGCTGGTCGCCGGGGACCGGGATCCGCTGAGCAGGCCGGATCCCTCTTTCACGGCCGAGGCGGAGCGGCTCGTCAAGGCCTGGCAGGGGGACATCCTCGCCATCGTCGAGCGGGAGGGACGCTCCAGGCGGCGTGCCGCCCGGTTCTTGGCGCTCGGCACCAATGCCATCGGGGTTTCTTTGGTGATCACGGTGTTCGCCGCCACTGGTGGGTTGACCACCGCGGAGGTGGGGATCGCGGGAGGTTCCTCCGTGCTCGCCCAGCGATTCCTGGAGGGAATCTTCGGGGATGACGCCGTCAGGCGACTCGCCGCGCGCGCCCGGGCGGAACTGGACAAACGGATCTCGGCGCTGCTCGGGTCCCAGTTCGCCCGGTTCGACGCCAGGCTGGATCAGCTGGGCGTGGAGGCCAGCCTTCCCGATCGCCTGATTCGCGCCGCCGACGAATTGAAACTGGCCAGCGCCGAGGCGTTCGAGGCGCTGACCAGACCGGAGGGTTACTGATGCGCTCCAGGCTGAACTGCCTGACCGAGCTGATCGATGTTACGCGAGGGCGCGTGCCGGATGAGCTGACGGGACGTGCCGTCACAACCTTGGAACGAGCCGGCCAGCGTCTCCGCTGGGGGGAGCAGACCGTCGTGGCACTCGCCGGGTCGACCGGTTCCGGCAAGTCGTCACTGACGAACGCGCTGGTGGGATCCGACGTTTCGGAGGCGGGGGTGCTCCGCCCCACCACGGCCGAAACCCTCGCCGTGAGCTTCGGGCACACCAATGCCGAGCTCCTGGACTGGCTCCGGGTCGAGCACCGCCAGGAGGTCCCGGGTGGACAGAACGGCTTCGGGGGGCTGGTGCTGCTGGACCTGCCCGATCACGACTCCATGGTGGCTTCCCACCGCGCCGAGGTGGATCGGATAGTTCCCGTGGTCGACCAGTTCATCTGGGTGCTGGATCCCCAGAAGTATGCTGACGCGGCGGTGCACCACGGCTACCTGAGGCCGCTTGCCCGGCACGGCGAGGTGATGGCGGTGGTCCTGAACCAGGTGGACCGGATCCGTTCCGCAGACCTGGACGACTGCCTGGCGCACCTCGATCAGCTGCTCGACTCCGACGGCCTGGCGGGTGTGCCGCTGTTCGCCACCAGCACCGCAACCGGGGCAGGACTCGATGCGCTGCGGGAACACCTGGCCGATGTCGTCGCTGGGAAACGTGCCGCCAGGACCAGGCTGTCCGTAGATCTGGACCAGCTGGCCGAGCAGTTCGAGAAGGTCTGCCGGGTGGGGCCGGAGAAACCCGGCGAGGAAGACATCGAGGTACTGGAGGCCGGGCTGGCCGAGGTTGCGGGAGTTCCCCGGATGATCGAGGTGGCGGCGGAAACCATCCGGTACCGTGGCGTGCTGGCGACGGGCTGGCCGATGACCCGGTGGGTGCACCGGCTGCGTCCCGACCCGCTGAAACGGCTCCGTACCGGGCTCCCGGGACCGGGGACGGCGGGAGACGGTTTCGTTCCCGACCGCGGACCGGTGGCCATGGCCCGGCTCAGGATCACATTGCGCCAGTTCTCCGACGCGGTCGGCAACGGTCTGGGGGAGGACTGGCAGCGGGTCCTGGGCGTGGCGTGCCAACGTGATCGCGATCTCCTGCCGGATCTGCTCACCGATGCCGTCATGACGACGGATCTGGGGCTTTCCAGGTTCCCGGTCTGGTGGCGCGCAGTCCGGGCGATCCAGTGGTTCCTGCTGGCCGCCGTGATGCTGGGCCTCGGCTGGTTGCTGGTGAACCTGCTGCTCACCTGGGTCGGTCTTCCGACCCCGACGGCTCCCGGTGACGAGGGAGGGATGAACGTTCCGACGCTGCTCATCATCGGAGGGGCCGGGGGTGGGCTTTCGTTCTCGTTCCTGTCGAGGGGGCTCGTGGCGGCCGGGGAACGCTCCGGGATACGGCGGGCCGCACGGAGGCTGCATGGCGCGGTCGGGAAGGTGGCGCGGGAACACGTCGTGGCACCGCTGACGGCCGAACTGGGATACTTGGCCGAGGCCCGCCGGCTGATACGGGGTCTTCAGACGTAGCTGGCATACTGGCCAGCGGTCACGATTGAAGGGATGTTGATGGCGGAGTTCATCTACACGATGCAGAAGGTCCGCAAAACGGCGGGCGACAAGCTGATCCTCGACGACGTCACGCTGGCGTTCTTCCCCGGCGCGAAGATCGGCGTCGTGGGGCCCAACGGTGCGGGCAAGTCGACGCTGTTGAAGGTGATGGCGGGGCTGGAGCAGCCGAACAACGGGGAGGCGAACCTTGCCAAGGGCGCCACCGTCGGCATTCTTCTGCAGGAACCGCCGCTGACGGAGGGCAAAACGGTCCAGGAGAACGTCGAGGAGGCCGTCGCCGACATCAAGGTGAAGATGAAACGCTTCGACGAGATCGGCATGGAGATGGCCGAGCCCGATGCGGACTTCGACTCCCTGATGGCCGAGATGGGCAACCTCCAGACCGAACTTGACGCCCACAACGCCTGGGACATCGACGCTCGCCTGGAGCAGGCCATGGATGCTCTCCAGTGCCCCCCGCCGGACACCGTCGTCGACATCCTGTCCGGGGGAGAGCGGCGTCGCGTCGCCCTGTGCAAGCTGCTGCTCCAGCAACCCGACCTGCTGCTCCTCGACGAGCCGACCAACCATCTCGACGCCGAATCCGTGAACTGGCTCGAGGGCCACCTCAAGGCCTACCCCGGGGCGGTGCTGGCCGTCACCCACGACCGCTACTTTCTGGACAACGTTGCCGAGTGGATCTGTGAGGTCGACCGTGGGAAGCTGCACCCCTACGAGGGCAACTACTCCACTTACCTGGAGACCAAACGGCAACGCCTCCAGATCGAGGGCAAGAAGGACGCCAAGCGTGCCAGGATCCTGGAGAAGGAACTCGAATGGGTCCGCTCCTCCCCGAAGGCCCGGCAGGCCAAGAACAAGGCCCGTCTGCAGCGTTACGAGGAGCTCGCGGCCGAGGCCGAGCGGTTCCGCAAGATCGACACCGCCGAGATCAACATTCCGCCCGGTCCGCGGCTGGGATCGGTCGTGCTGGAGATCGACGGTCTCTCCAAGGGGTTCGGGGACCGCGTGCTGATCAAGGACCTGTCGTTCTCGCTTCCGCGCGCCGGGATCGTCGGGATCATCGGTCCCAACGGCGTCGGCAAGACCACTCTGTTCAAGACCATCACCGGCCAGGAGGAGGCGGATGCCGGAACCGTGAAGGTCGGCGAGACGGTTTCGTTCAGCTACGTGGACCAGAACCGCGCCGGGATCAACGCGGAGGAGAACGTGTGGCAGGTGGTCTCCGACGGTCTCGACCACATCAAGGTGGCGAACTTCGAGATGCCGTCGCGGGCCTATGTGGCCTCCTTCGGGTTCAAGGGCCCTGACCAGCAGAAGAAGGCCGGGGTGCTCTCCGGCGGTGAGCGCAACCGCCTCAACCTGGCGCTGACCCTCAAACAGGGAGGCAACGTGCTGCTGCTCGACGAACCCACCAACGACCTCGACGTGGAGACCCTCTCCAGCCTCGAGGACGCGCTGCTGGAGTTCCCGGGCTGCGCCGTCGTGATCTCCCACGACCGGTGGTTCCTGGACCGGGTGGCCACCCACATGCTCGCCTGGGAGGGTGAGGACGAGGACGGCACGCCGCGCTGGTTCTGGTTCGAGGGCAACTTCGCGGACTACGAGGCCAACAAGATCGAACGGCTCGGCGCCGAGGCGGCCCGGCCGCACGCCTCCAAGCACCGCCGACTGACCCGCTGAGGCGATGGCTGACCCGGCCAGCTACCGGCCCAGGCCGGGCAGCATCCCCACGGATCCCGGCGTCTACCGATTCTTCGACGCCTTCGGGAACGTCATCTACGTCGGCAAGGCGAAGAACCTGCGTTCCCGTCTGAACTCCTACTTCGCCGACCCCTCGTCGCTGCACTTCCGCACCCAGACGATGGTCAGGACCGCCGCCAGGGTGGAGTGGACCGTGGTGGCGAACGAGCTGGAGGCGCTCCAGCTCGAGTACACCTGGATCCAGCAGTTCGACCCGCGGTTCAACGTCAAATACCGCGACGACAAGTCCTACCCGTGGCTGGCCGTCACATGGGAAGAGACCTACCCCCGGGTTTTCGTCGGACGCGGCGCGAAACGGCGCGGCACCCGCTACTTCGGCCCCTTCGGGCAGGCCTGGGCCATCCGGGAAACAGTGGACGCGCTGCTGCGGGTGTTTCCCATGCGGTCCTGCACAGACGGGGTGTTCAAACGCGCCAAGGCGTCGGGGCGCCCCTGCCTGCTGGGTGACATCGGGAAATGCTCGGCCCCGTGCGTGGGAAGGGTGGGCTCGGAGGAGCACCGGAAGATCGCGGATGGTTTCTGCCGTTTCATGGCGGGCGAGTCGGACAGCATCGTCCAGGAATTGGAACGCGAGATGTTCGAGGCCTCTGCCGACATGAACTTCGAACGGGCCGCGGTGTTGCGCGACCAGCTGGCAGGACTGGCGAAGGCCCGGGAACGCAACACGGTGGTGCTGCCGGAGACCACCAGGGCCGACGTGGTGGGCTTCGCCGACAACGGCCAGCAGGTGGCGGTGCAGATCTTTCACATCCGCGGCGGCCGGATCACGGGGGAGCGGGGCTGGATCGCTGACCGCTCCGACGACCGCGACCTGGCCGAGCTGTTGGAACCCTTCCTGCTCCAGCTCTACACCGGCGAGAACCCGCCGCCCCCGCTGATCCTCAGCTCCGTGCCCGCCGAACCGGAGCTGGTCGCCCTGCTGGAAGGGATGCGTGGCGCGCGGGTGGAGGTGCGGGTCCCGGTCCGAGGCGACAAACGCACCCTCCTGGAGACCGTGCTGCGCAACGCCGAACTGTCCCTACAGCAGCAGGCCGCCAGGCGGGCCTCGGACCTGACCACCCGGAATCGGGCGCTGGAGGAGATCGCCGATGCCCTGGGTCTGGCGGAACCGCCCCTGCGCATCGAGTGCTTCGACATCTCACACACCCAGGGCACCGAGGTCGTCGGCTCCATGGTGGTCTTCGAGGACGGCCTGGCCCGCAAATCCGACTACCGACGGTTCGTCATCAAGAGCTTCGAGGGATCCAACGATGTCGCGGCCATGGACGAGGTGCTGAGCCGGCGCCTCGGCAGACTGCTGGACGAACGCGGCCGCGACGAGGACGAGTCCGGGCCGCTGCTGGTGGACCCCACGACAGGCGCCCCCCGCAAGTTCTCCTACGCACCCGCGCTGATCGTCGTCGACGGTGGCGCCCCGCAGGTGGCCGCGGCCGCGCGGGTGCTGGAGGAACTCGGCCTGGCCGGGGAGATCGCCTTGTGCGGGCTGGCCAAACGCCTGGAGGAGGTGTGGCTGCCCGGCGAGGAATACCCCGTGATCCTGCCCCGCGCGTCCGAGGGGCTGTACCTGCTGCAGCGGGTCCGTGACGAGGCCCACCGGTTCGCCATCACCCACCACCGGGGCAGGCGCAGCAAGTCGATGCTGTCCTCGGCCCTGGACGCGGTGCCCGGTCTGGGGGAGATGCGCCGAAAGGCGCTGATCTCCCATTTCGGGTCGCTGAAGAAGCTGCGCGGAGCCACCCCGGAGGAGATCGCCGCCGTCCCGGGGATCGGCCCCAAATTGGCCGTGGCCGTCCACGAGGCCGTCTCCGGCACCGGCGGTGAGGCGATCAACCTGGCCACCGGGGAGGTCACTCCCACCTGAGACGGCCCGTGCGTGGGTCATCGCAGCAGCAGGTGCGCCAACCCGGTCCCGACCAGACAGGACGTGATGACACAGATGAAGCCGGGAATCAGGAACGAGTGGTTGATGATGAACTTGCCGATGCGCGTCGTCCCGGACCGGTCAAAACCGATCGCCGCCAGATCCGACGGGTAGGTCGGCAACACGAAGTAACCGTAGGCCGCCCCGAAGAACCCCACGATCGTCACCGGATCGACCCCGAGCCGCAGGCCGACCGGCACGAAAGCCGTGACGGCGGCTGCCTGGCTGTTGACCAGTTTGGACACCAGGAACAGGGTGACCGCGTAGAACACGGGATAGGCCTGCACGATTCCGGCCAAGGAGGCCATCAACGAATCCAGGTGGGCGTGGAAGAAGGTCTCCGCCATCCACGCCACCCCGAACACGGAGAAGATCGCCGACATTCCGGCCTTGAACACCGCGCTGTTCGGCACCTCGCTCATCTTCACCTTGCAGGCCACCATGATCACGGCCCCGGAAACGAGCATCATCATCTGAATCACCAGCGTCATCGACAAAACGCTCGGCTGCCCGCTCGCGTTCGGGAAATGCGGGCGGAGCCCGTCGAAAGCCCCCAGAACCACCACCAGCGCGATGGCGGTGAAGAAAATGCCGACGGCCCAGTACGCCTGTTTGGGAAACACCTTGTCCTGGAGCGTTGCCCCCTCGTCACCGCCGTACACGTAGGCGCGTTTTACGGGATCGGATATGAGCTTCTGGAACTCGGGATCCTCGTCCAGGTCCTTGCCCCGGCGAAGGCTCCAGAAAGCGGCGAGCAGCACGCCGAGGAAGCTGCTGGGGATCGAGACCATGAGGATCTGCGGGATGGAGAACGCCACCCCGGTGATCCCGGCCTCCTTGGCCAGGATCGTGGCCATCGACACCACGGCCACGGAAACCGGTGACGCTGTGATGCCCATCTGCGCCGCCACGGACGAGACTGCCATCGGGCGTTCGGGCCGGATGTTCTTGCTGAGCGAGATGTCCTCAATGATGGGGAACATCGTGTACACGACATGGCCCGTGCCGCACAGAACGGTCAGGAACCATGTGGTCAAGGGTGCGAGGATGGTGACCCGGGTGGGGTGTTTGCGCAATAGTTTCTCGGCGTACTTCATCATCACGTCGAGGCCACCGATGGTCTGGAGAACTGAGGCACAACCGATGACGGCGAGGATCGTCAGCATGACGTCGATCGGCGGTTCGCCCGGAGACAGCTGGAAGAAGAACACGAGAAGGGCCAGGCCGATGCCGCTGATCAGGCCGAGCCCGACACCCCCGTAGTGGGTTCCCAACAGGAGACACCCAAGAACTATGACGACTTGGAGAATGATCAGGAAAGTACCCATTGTGCCGCTCCCACGATGGATGCCTCGAAGCTGAGGCACAGGCTTGGGGCCAGCCTACGCCTCACATCCTCCGAATGGATCAAGAATGTGTATTTCTCAAATCCGGCTGGGTGTTCCGGAAAGCGGCAGTCGCCAGCACCGCCAGGGCGCCGATGGTGAGACTGGTGAGCATCCCGCCCCTGCCCCCGCCGAGGGAGTCGATGGCGATGCCCGCCAGGGCGGAGCCCACCGCGGCGCCGATCAGCTGGCCCGTGGTGATCCAGCCGTAGGCCTCGGCGGTGTCCGCGAAGGGCACGCTGCTGGCTATCACCGACGAGATCGCCGCCAATGAGGGGGCGGTGCCCAGTCCCGCGACGAACAGGGCCAGCGCCAGCCCCCAGAATCCCGACACCAGCACGGCGGCGAGCAGCCCGAGGGTCATGACCAGAAACCGGGTGGGGAGGGACCAGGGTCTGATGGGCCGCTGCCCGATCGCGAGCCCACCGATCATGGAGCCGAGGGCCGAGATGGCCAGGATGATCCCGCCGAGCAGCGAACCCTCCCCGAACCAGGCCACCACCGCTGCCTCCATGGCCGCCAGGGAACCGATCAGCAGCAGGGAGACCAGGACCATGAGCAGCACCGAGGGGTTCGCCAGCACCTTCCCGAAACGCCCCGTCGTCCGTGGGATCCGCAGGCCCCGGACCGCTGGTTCGAGTATGAACAGCATTCCCCCGGCCAGCTGGATTCCGATGACGATCAGGAGGGCGGTCACGGTTCCCAGGTACGCCACCAGCGAGGTGATCACCACGGGACCGAAAACCCAGATGATCTCCTGCAGGGCGGCGTCGAGACTGAACAGGGGAGTGACGAGGTGCTGCGGCACCAGCTTCGGGTAGAGGGTACGGACGGTGGGCAGGACGGGCGGGATGGTTGCCCCGGCCGCCGCGGCCAGCAGCATCATCGCCCACAGCGGGAGCTGGAAGATCACCAGCGGGGTCAGGGAGGCCGTGGTCACCAGCAGGCAGGTCAGCAGCACCGGCAGGGTGCCGAACCGGTTGAGCTGCCGGGTGATGACAGGTCCCGCCGCCGCCATGCCGATCGAGAACGCCGCCAGCACCGTGCCCGCGGAGGTGTAGTTGCCCTGCACGTGTTCGACGTGCATCAGCATGCCGAGGGAGAACATCCCGGCGGGCAGCCTGGCGGCGAGCTGACTGGCCATGACTCTCGCCAGCCCCGGGGTTCTCAACAGTTCGGCAAAGTCACGCACGGGCGAAGTGTACGGGGAAGCGCCGGGGTGCGTTGCGCAGCTGGTCGGGCCATGACTTGAACACTGTTCAATGCGGGGTGTTGAATGTCCCCGTCCCCAACCGTCATCAACCAAGCAGGAGGCAACAGTGCCCGCATCGGCTCGTTTCTTCCGGGGCGGCGATCTCGCCTACGTGGCCGTGTTCGCGGCCCTCATCGCCGCGCTCTCAATCGTTCCCGGTTTCAACATCGGCCCCGTCCCATTCACCCTGCAGACCGTCGGCGTCGGCCTGGCGGGCCTGTGCCTGGGACCTTGGCGCGGATTCGCCTCGGTCCTCCTGTACCTCCTGGTCGGAGCGGCCGGGCTTCCCATCTTCGCCAGGGGAGGGGCCGGGCTCGCATCCTTCGCGGGTCCAACCGGTGGCTACTTGCTCGCTTTCCCGCTAGCCGCGCTGCTGGCTGGATTCGTCGCCATATTGGCGTTGAAACGAGGACTGAGCGCCAGCACCCCGGTGATCTTCTTCCTGGGCCTGCTCCTGGGTCGCTACCTCATCATCCTCCCCCTGGGCGTGTTCGGGTTGATGCGGGCCGGCGGAATGGACTTCGGCAAGGCGCTCGGGACCGACATGGCGTTCTGGGTGAGTGACGCCATCAAGAGCGTGGTCGTCGTGATCCTGGCCTACGCGGTTCACCGAGCCTTTCCGCGCCTGCTGGCCCAGCGGTGATCGAACTCGCCGATGTCAGCGTCGTCATCCCGCCGATTCGCAAGGGCGACGAGGCCAGGACACTGCTCAGTGAGATCAACTTAACTCTTGCGGAGCGGCGTATAGCGGTGATCGGCGCCAACGGGTCGGGCAAGTCGAGCCTGCTGAGGCTCCTCAACGGCATGCGTCAACCGACCTCCGGGACCGTCACTGTCAAGGGACATGACACCGCCAAGGATTGCCGGAAGGTTCGTCAACTCGTTGGGTTCATCTTCACCGACCCCTTGGCCCAGCTGCTGATGTCCACCCCGATCGAGGACCTGACCCTCAGCCTCGGGCACCTGCCCAGGAAAGAACGAACGGGCCGCGCCCAGCAGATCCTCGACGAGCGAGGCCTGGGGCATCTGGCCCACCAGAGCATCTACGACCTCTCCGGTGGGGAACGCCAGATGGTGGCGCTGGCCAGCGTGCTGGCCGTGCGACCGGAGGTGATAGTGGCCGACGAACCCACCACCCTGCTCGACCTGCGCAACAAACTGGCCCTGCGTCGCGCCTTTGCGGAACTGGAGCAACAGGTCATCTACTCCACCCACGACATGGACGTGGCGGCCGACGCCGACCGGGTGATCGTCATCGAGGGGGGACGGGTGACCGCCGATGGTGAACCCGGTGAGGTCATCGCCTGGTATGAGAGAGCCATGGGGGTGACCGGGTGAACGTTCACGCGAGTCTGCTCGGTCTCCACCAGCCGGGGGAGGGGTGGCTGTTCCGGCTCGGGGTGGGATGGAAATACCTCCTCATGCTCACCCTGAGCATCCCAGCCCTGATCATCCAGGCCTGGCCGGTCACCCTCGCGGCGCTGGCTCTGACGATCGCGCTGCTGGCCAGCTCCGGGATCGGTCCGGCCCGGATGCTGCGGATCGGATGGGCGATGTGGCTGATCCTCGGGTTGCTGGCCGCCTACCAGCTGGTGGTCCTGAATCCGCGGGCCGCGGTGGTCGTGCCCGGGAACCTGCTGCTGGCCGTCCTCGCCGCGCGTCTGCTGACCCTCACCACCCCGACCCCGGAGCTGCTGAACGCCCTGATCGTGGCCCTGCGGCCGATCCGGTTCGTCGGGCTCAACCCCGAGCGGGTGGCCTTGGCGGTGGCCCTGATGATCCGTTCCATCCCCTACCTGCTCGGCCTGTTCGATGACGCGAGGGATGCCGCCCGGGCCCGCGGGGCGGAACGCAATGTGGTGGCGCTTCTCATGCCCATGGTGCTCGGTTCCGTCGCTCATGCGGAACGCACGGGCGAGGCCCTGGCCGCCCGGGGACTCGGGGAACGCGAACGGTGACGGACCTCATCGGGGCGAACACCGGCAGCCGTACGGGATTCTGGGCGACACAACGCTTCCGGTGGCGGGGGTCAAATCGTGATGCCATTCAGGTGAGCGACTAGTGTCTCCCCCATGGTGGAAGTGCAGGGGCCTGCGGAGATCGTGATCGTGACGGGAATGTCCGGGGCGGGGCGGCGCACGGCCGCCCACACCATGGAGGACCTGGGCTGGTACGTGGTGGACAACCTGCCCCCCGCGATGCTGCCCATTCTCGTGGATCGGATGGGGACGGCGGAGCGGCTGGCGGTGGTGGTCGACGTGCGCTCCAGGGAGGAGTTCGAGCAGCTCCCCACCGCCTTCGCGGAGGTCAAGGCGCGGGGCTATCGCGTCACGGTGCTGTTCCTGGAGGCCAGCGACGACGTGATCGTGCAACGCCAGGAGTCCAATCGCCGGCCGCTGCCGTTGCAGTACGACGGCAGGCTGCTCGACGGCATCGTGCGTGAACGACGTCTCCTGGCGGATCTGCGGGCCTCCGCCGACATCGTCGTCGACACCTCCCGGCTCAGCGCCCGGCAGCTCGCCCAGCGTGTCTCCAACCACTTCGGGACCGACGCCACCGACAATCTGAGCGTCGCGCTGATGTCGTTCGGATTCAAGAACGGGCTGCCGGTCGACGCCGACATCGTCTTCGACGTGCGTTTCCTGCCGAACCCCTACTGGGTCCCGGAGCTGCGTCCCAAGACCGGGTTGTCTCCGGACGTGGCCTCCTACGTGCTCTCCCAGGACGCCGCCCAGGAGTTCCAGGGATGCATGCTGGGAATCATCGAGGTGGCGGCCCCCGGGTACCTGACCGAGGGCAAACGCCAAGTCACCGTCGCGATTGGGTGCACGGGAGGGAAGCACCGTTCCACCTCCATGACCGAGGAACTGGCCACCCGGCTACGCGGCCGGGGATACGGTGTCAGTGTGTTGCACCGGGATCTGGGGAAGGAATGAGCTGGCCGAGAGGATCCGCGATAGTCGCCTTCGGTGGCGGCCACGGACTCCACACATCCCTTACTGCGCTGCGCCGGATCACGGACCGGCTCACGGCCGTGGTCACGGTGGCCGATGACGGGGGGTCCTCCGGGAGGTTGCGAAGCGAGTTCGGCTGCCTGCCGCCCGGTGACCTCCGCATGGCCCTGGCGGCGCTGTGCGGTGACGACCAGGTGGGGCGGCGTTGGGCCAAGGTCCTCCAGTCGAGGTTTTCCGGGGACGGGCCGCTGGGGGGACACGCCATCGGGAACCTACTCATAGCGGGCCTCTGGCAGCAACTGGACGACCCCGTGGCGGGCCTTGACATGGTGGGGGAGCTACTCAGGACCCGGGGCAGGGTACTCCCGATGAGCTCGGTTCCCCTGCAGATCGAGGCCGATGTACTGGGGTTCGATCCGCTCACCCCGGACGAGCTGTGCACCTTGGCGGGGCAAGCCACCGTAGCCAAGACCCGGGCCACGGTCCAGTCGGTCAGGTTGGTGCCCGAGAATCCGCCGGCTCACCCGGAGGCGGTGGCGGCCGTCCGGCAGGCCGACGCGATCGTGCTGGGGCCCGGTTCCTGGTTCACCTCGGTGATCCCTCACCTGCTGGTTCCGGACCTGCGCGAAGCGATCCTGTCCACCCCTGCCCGTCGCATCCTCGTCATGAACATCACGGCCGCCGACGAGACCGACGGGTTCACGGCCTCGCGTCACATCGAGCTCCTGGCGGAACACGCCCCGACCTTGCGTCTCGACTTCGTGCTGGCCGACATCGGGTTTGCTGGGTCCGACCGCCATCTCAGCCAGTTCGCCGCCTCGCTCGGGGCTGAACTGGCGGTGGCCGACATACGTTGCCACGACGGCAGCGCACGTCATGATCCAAAACGACTCGCCGATGCTTACCAGGAGCTTCTTGCCAGCTAGGGAACCCAACCAGGGGACATGGTTGGGATTTTGGTGGGATGATGGTTCCCATGGCGTTGACCCAGAAGGTGAAAACGGAGTTGGCAGCGGTGGCAACCCCCCATCCGAATGCGCGTAGGGCGGAGGTGGCCACGATGCTCCGGTTCGGTGGTGGGTTGCACCTGGTGGGTGGTCGCATCGTCATCGAGGCGGAACTGGATTCTGCTGCCGCGGCCCGGAGGCTACGCACCTACATCCACGATCTTTATTCCTTGGATTCGGACCTCTTGGTGATCAATGCGACTGGTCTGCGCCGCACCACCCGGTACGCGGTTCGGGTCATCCGTGATGGTGAGGCCCTGGCCCGCTTGACCGGCTTGGTGGATCAGCGACGGCGTCCCGTCCGGGGTTTGCCGGCCGTGGTGGTGGGCGGCTCCATCGCCGACTCCGTCGCGGTGTGGCGTGGGGCATTCCTGGCCCGAGGGTCCCTGACGGAACCGGGTCGTTCCATGGCCCTCGAAGTCACCTGTCCCGGATCGGAGGCGGCGCTGGCGCTCAGCGGCGCCGCCCGGAGGCTCGGAATCACCGTGAAGTCGCGCGAGTCGCGTGGTGTCGATCGCGTGGTGCTCCGCGACGGTGAGGCAATTGCTGATCTGCTGACCCGGATGGGGGCCCAGGAGACGCGCCTGATCTGGGAGGAACGCCGTATGAGGCGCGAGGTCAAGGCCCAGGCGAATCGGTTGGCCAATTTCGATGACGCGAACCTGCGGCGTTCCGCCAGGGCTGCGGTGGCCGCCAGCGCTCGGGTGGAACGTGCCCTGGAGATCCTGGGTGGTGACGCCCCGGCACATCTGGTGGCAGCAGGCCGACTTCGCATCGAGCACCGTCAGGCGAGCCTGGAGGAGCTCGGCAAACTACACGATCCGCCGCTGACCAAGGATGCGGTGGCGGGGCGCATCAGGCGACTGCTCGCCACCGCCGACAAAGCGGCGGAGGTGGCTGGTATCCCCAACACGGAGGCTTCGCTGCCAGCTGACCTGAATGAATCCCATTGAATGTGCCGAACCCTTCTGGGATTGGGTTTGAATGGCTAGGATGGGGCTGTCCGAAGGGCGTCGGTTGCGCCACCCAGGTGCGGCGGGCTCCCAGGTATCTCTCGAAGGGGATCTATTCGAAATGACCGTCAAGGTTGGAATCAACGGCTTCGGCCGCATCGGCCGCAACTACTTTCGCGCGCTTGTCGCATCCGGCGCCGATCTTGAGGTGGTTGCCGTCAACGATCTCACTGACAACAAGACCCTTGCCCATCTCCTGAAGTATGACTCCATCCTCGGACGCTTCCCCGAAGAAGTCTCCTATGACGATGACGCCATCAAGGTCGGTGGCAAGGAGATCAAGGCCTTCGCCGAGCGGGATCCGGCGAACCTTCCCTGGGGTGAGCTGGGTGTCGACATCGTCATCGAGTCCACCGGTTTCTTCACGGACGCCACCAAGGCCAAGGCCCACCTGGACGCCGGCGCCAAGAAGGTCCTGATCTCGGCTCCCGCCAAGAACGAAGACATCACCATCGTCATGGGCGTCAATGACGACAAGTACGATCCGGCTGTTCACAACATCATCTCCAACGCCTCCTGCACCACCAACTGTCTGGCTCCCATGGCCAAGGCCCTCAACGACGGTCTCGGCATCGTCAAGGGCCTGATGACCACCATCCACGCCTACACCCAGGACCAGAACCTGCAGGACGGCCCGCACAAGGACCTGCGTCGCGCCCGCGCCGCTGCTCTCAACATCGTGCCCACCACCACGGGCGCCGCGAAGGCGGTTGCTCTCGTGCTGCCCGAGCTGAAGGGCAAGCTCGACGGTTACGCGCTGCGCGTTCCCACCCCCACCGGTTCCGCCACCGACCTCACCTTCGAGGCCCCCCGCGAGACCAGCGTCGAGGAGATCAACGAGATCGTCAAGAAGGCCGCTGACGGCCGGGTCCTCGTCTACACCGACGAGCCTCTCGTCAGCAAGGACATCGAGACCGACTCCGCCTCCTGCACCTTCGACTCCCAGCTGACCAAGGTCATCGGCAACCAGGTCAAGGTCGTCGGCTGGTACGACAACGAGTGGGGCTACTCGAACCGTCTCGTGGACCTCACGGCCCTCGTCGGCAGCAAGCTCTGATTTCACCCAAGAAGTGACGCCTCGGCCCCGTCTGCGTTCGTGCTGGCGGGGCCGTCGCGTCCCCACCCGAAAGGACCTTCAATGAAGTCTGTCTCCCAACTCGGAGACCTCGCCGGCAAGCGCGTTGTCGTCCGATGCGATTTCAACGTTCCCCTGGATGGTGCCAAGAACATCACCGACGACGGCCGGATCCGTGCTGCCCTGCCCACCCTGAACGAGCTGCGCGACGCGGGTGCACGCATCGTCATCCTGGCTCATCTCGGCCGACCCAAGGGTGAACCCGACCCCAAATTCTCCCTCGTCCCCGTAGCGGCCCGCCTCGGCGAACTGCTCGGCGCCCGGGTGAAGCTCGCCGCCGACGTGGTGGGCCCGTCTGCGAAGGCCACCGTCGAATCCCTCGGGGACGGTGAGGTCGCCCTCCTGGAGAACGTCCGTTTCGAAGCAGGGGAGAAGTCCAAGGACGAGACCGCCCGCATGGAACTGGCGAAGAAGTACGCGGCCTTCGGGGATTTCTTCGTCTCCAACGGTTTCGGTGTTGTGCACCGCAAAGAGGCCTCCGTCTACGACATCGCGAAACTTCTGCCGTCGGCGGCCGGGTCGCTGGTCAAGGCGGAGATTGACGTCCTGGAAGGACTCACCGAGGATCCGAAGCGCCCGTTCGTCGTGGTACTCGGTGGCGCGAAGGTGGCCGACAAGCTGGCTGTCATCGACAACCTCCTCAAGGTGGCCGACACCCTCGTCATCGGAGGCGGCATGGCCTTCACCTTCCTCAAGGCCCAAGGACTCGGGGTTGGGAACTCGCTGGTCGACGACGCATCCATCGAAGCCTGCACCGGCTACCTGAAGGCAGCCCAGACGGCGGGCAAGCGCATCCTGCTGCCGGTCGATGTGCGCGTCGCATCCGAGGTCGACTTCGGGGCGCGCACCGTCGGTCAGGTGGATGTGGTCCCCACCGACGCCATTCCCGCCGACAAGATGGGGCTCGATATCGGGCCCGCCACCGAGAAACTGTTCGGCGACGCGATCCACCAGGCCAGGTCGGTGTTCTGGAACGGCCCCATGGGGGTGTTCGAGATTCCCGGGCTGGAGTCCGGCACCCGGGCAGTCGCACAGGCCCTCACCGAGATCGACGGCATCAGTGTCGTGGGTGGCGGCGACTCGGCCTCCGCCGTGCGGGCCCTCGGTTTCCCGGAGGATGCCTTCGGGCACATCTCCACCGGCGGTGGCGCATCACTGGAATTGATGGAGGGCAAGGTCCTTCCCGGCATCGCTGTTCTGAAGGAAGGCAACTGACATGGCACGCAAACCGATCATGGCCGGCAACTGGAAGATGAACCTGAACCATGTCGAGGCGACGGGACTTGTTCAGAAACTGGCCTGGACTTTGGCCGACAAGGAATACGACGGCAGCTCCGTCGACTGTGTGGTCATTCCACCGTTCACCGACCTGCGCACCGTGCAGACCCTGATCGAGGGGGACAGGTTCCCGATCCAGCTCGGGGCGCAGAACGTCTCCGAACACGACTCGGGCGCCTACACGGGTGAGATCAGCGCCGGGATGTTGTCAAAGCTGGGGGTTCGCTACGTGGTGGTCGGGCACTCGGAACGCCGCGAGTACCATGGCGAGACCGATGCCCTGATCAACGCCAAGGCCCTGAAGATCCTGGCCGCGGACATGACCCCCATCATCTGCTGTGGTGAGGGCCTGGGGATCCGCAAGGAAGGACGCCACGTCGAGTACACCCTCGAGCAGGTTCGTGGCTGCCTGAAGGGCGTCCCCGCCGAGCAGGTGGCCTCGCTGGTCATCGCCTACGAACCGGTGTGGGCCATCGGCACGGGAGAGGTCGCCACCCCCGAGGATGCCCAGGAGGTGTGCGGGGCGGTCCGCGAAGAGATCGCGAAGCTGTACGACCGGGCCACCGCGGATGCGGTCCGGATCCAGTACGGGGGATCCGTCAAGGCGTCCAACGTGGCAGAGATCATGGCGCAGCCGGATGTCGACGGCGCCCTCGTCGGTGGTGCCAGCTTGAAGGCCGAGGAGTTCGCCGCGATCGTGCTGTTCTCCTGAACTGAAGTTCCGTGAACGGGGTTGTCACCGGTATTTCCGGCGGCAACCCCCTTTTCGGGGTCATCGCGGGAAACGCTTCTAGGACCCCACGATGTGGTGGATTTGAACCCCTCGGTTAAACTACTCCGCGTGATTATCCCCCTCGTCAGCTGGCCCATAGCCACCCTGTCGGTCGTCCTGATCATTCTGAGTGCATTGCTGGCGTTGTCAGTACTCCTCCACAAGGGCCGCGGTGGCGGCATGTCTGATCTGTTCGGTGGCGGCATGTCCACTTCCATGGGCGGCGTGTCCACCGCCGAGCGACGACTGGATCGCATCACCCTTGTGTTGACGCTGATCTGGGTGTTGACGATCATCGGGCTGCTTGTGCTTTACCGCATTGGCGCCTGAGAAGAAAATGTTTCCGAACCCCGAGGAGTAGTTGTGGCAGGTGGCAACGCCATCCGCGGTAGCCGTGTCGGCGCCGGACCAATGGGTGAAGCCGAAAGAGGCGATGCAGCCCCGAGGCTTCACGTCTCCTACTACTGTGCCAGCGGGCACGAGACCCGCCCCGCCTTCGCCGCTGACGCGGTGATTCCCGAATCCTGGGACTGTCCTCGTTGCGGGCTGCCCGCCAACACCGATGCGGAGAACCCGCCGCCACCGCCGAAGATCACCCCGTACAAGACCCACCTCGCGTATGTGAAGGAACGCCGCACCGATGCGGAGGCGGCCCAGATCCTGGAGGAAGCGGTGTCCTCGCTGAGGGCCCGCCGGGCAGCCGGCGAAATCCTCTACTGATGAGACGAACAACCCAGTTGTGAGCGAACCCCCGCCCGGACGGAACCGGACGGGGATTCGCTCTTTCTGTTTCCGGGGTTGTGTTTCACTGAGCGTCGTACGGACCGCCGGGGTGCGGCCCCCAGGCCCCCGGGGAATCGGGGTCCTGGTGTTGCGGTT
>ERZ772977.148-NODE-148-length-56325-cov-6.531047_pt1 | contig 56325 bp, 32 predicted proteins | sample MGYA00511131_ERZ772977 | MGnify/ENA primary metagenome ERZ772977 (study PRJEB29015, sample SAMEA2737935) | human oral metagenome | biome: human oral; feature: human-associated habitat; material: dental | place: China | collected 2151 ...
TGAGCTGCGAAAAGGTCAAGTCGGAGACTTTGTATTTCGCTCGAATGAACTGCTGTAATTGCACTCTTGTCTGACGGTACGCGGCCAAAGAATTTTCCTTGATGTCTACACCGACGTGATCCTTCATTTCCTCGATCAAGCCATCGAACCGTTCTAAAAGCATCATTCGACTTTGCACGCAGCCTTGGAAATGCTCCTTGATGTCGGTTGCGTCAAACGGGGATCCCTTGGCAAGCAAGGACTGATAGGATGCTTGAACGGCGAGAAGCAGGTTGTCCAACCTGGCATTGACCTCGACCGCTTCACGGCTTTTCCCGTCCACCCGACTTTCGCGCGGGTTCCACAAATCGGGATTACAGAACAGCTTGCAACTGAACTGTGCAATGGAACGCCCTAGTGTGATGCGTCCCATGATCGGCGCCTTGCCCGACCTGTCACGACTGCTCTTTTTAAGGTAGAGCAACACCTTCATTTTCTTGTCATCCATACGCTTTGAAAACTGTGGGCAAAATTACCTGGTTCAAAGCGCCCGTTACCTGTGCAGATTCCTGTATATCAATGCAAAAGAGCCGTGTGCGAGAAAGGCTCAGTTACCTATCACTGCACCGTCGTTACCTACCACCAGACTGGGTAATGGTTTGGTAACTGAACTCTTGCTCGGATCCGCACTTTTCTGCCTTTTACGCTCGACGCAATCGAAAGCGTATCACCCCCTTTCCGTCTAACAATCAACCCGTCTGCTCCGACCTCGGAGCTTCTGCTTTTAAGGGGAATAGTTGATGACTCGCGAGCAATAAGAAGCTGGCGCGTGATCAAAATTTGATGATACGCGAGCAACAATAAGCTGGCGCGTGATCAAATTTTGATGACACACGAGCAACAATAAGCTGGCGTGTGATCAAAATTTGATGACGCATGAGCAACAATAAGCTGGTGCGTGATCAAAATTTGATGACACATGAGCAACAAGAAGCTGGTGCGTGATCAAATTTTGTTCACACGTGATCGAATTTTGATGACACGCGAGCAAGAGGAAGCTGGTGAGTGATCAAAATTTGATGACGCACGAGCAACAACAAGCTGGCGCGTGATCAAAATTTGATGACGCGCGAGTGTTTTTACCTCTCGTGTGATCAAATTTTGATGACATGCGAGCTTATTTATCTCTCACGTGATCGAATTTTGATGATGTGTGATTGAATTTTGATGACTCGAGAGCTTATTTACCTCTCACGTGATCGAATTTTGATGACATGCGAGTGTTTTTATCTCTCGTGTGATCAAATTTTGATGACTCGAGAGGTTGCTTACCTCTCATGTAATTGAATTTGGATGATACGTAAGGTTTCTTGCCTCTCGCGTGATCGAATTTTGATGACGTGTGAGTAAGCCAAGCGGACGAAACAAGAAAGGGAGCCCACGGATGAGCTCCCTTTGCTTATACCTTATATAATAGGGCCGGATGACGGGCGGCGGATGCCTGCGGGTCTGTCGCTTAGGCTAATCCCACTTGTAGCTGAAGCCGAAGCTGAGGATCTGGTTCGTTTGGACGTAGGAATCGTAGCCGGGCGTCTTCGTGACGCTGTCGTCGAAGCGGAGGTAGACGTTGATCATGGTCGAGAAGAAGCGGCTGAAGGCCATGTCGAGCGAGTTTTCGAACTCGGCCAGGATGTTCCGGTAGGTGGTGTTGTAGTAGAGGCGTGATTTCCACGTGACGTTGTGGTTGGGCTTGAGTACCATGTCCATACGAACCGTGGAGCCGATCTTATGCAGCACGCGTTCGTAGCCTCCGGAGGCGTCCTTGGGGAAGCCGTGGGGGCTGCGGTCGACGGCGGCGTCGAGGCTGTACATGTGGGTGTAGGAGATGGGCGCGATGTTGACGGCCAGCTTGAGCGAGCGGCCGCGGGTGCGGAATTTCTTCTCCAGGTCGTACTTCATACCCAGGCCCACGTTGACGATGTAGGGCGAGAGGAGGGCCACCTGGCGGACGTTGGTGTTCTTCTTATAGTTAGCCACGAGCGGCGTCTTGAGTTCGCCGTCGATGGTGTAGAACCAGCGGCTGAAGGCGCGGTAGCCGAAGTTGGTGTAGAGGCGGAAGAGGTTGTCGCCGAACTTGTAGTTGCGGAGCGTGTCGTCGGAGGCGGTGTAGACGCTGAGGTCGATCTGGAGGAGGTTCTTGAGCTGGATGCGGTCGCGGGCGTAGTTGTACTGGAAGAGGTTTTTGGAGAGGATATTCAGGTTGCTGTTGCCCTCTTTGTACCAGTTGGGCGAGACGTAGTTCTGCGAGAAGCGGAGGGAGCTTTCGAGCGACGAGGTCCAGTAGCGGCGGTCGGGGATGAACTTCGGGGGCGCATCGTAGTCGTTGGCCGAGCGCTCGACGTGGTAGACGGGCACCTGCACATTGCCGTTCATGCGCATCTTCAGGGTGCGCTCCACGGGCAGGTCGTCGGCGCTGTGGCGGAAGTAGTTCGGGTGGTAACGGCGCACGTAGCGATAGGCGTAGTCCTGGATGATGATGCGGTTTTCGGCCCGTTCAAAGGGGTGGATGGGGCGGTAGAGCGGGCGTTCCCACGGTCGCTCGTTGAGGTCCATGGGGCGGTAGAAGACGATGCGCCGCGCGTTGTCGAGGTTCTTCTTTTTGAAGAGCACGGGCATGAAGAGCGGGTTGACGATGATCGTGTCGTTGAAGGTGAAGTAGCTCGGTATGCGGCCCGTGGCGCTCCTCCAATAGCGCGACCAGTAGAGCGCGCGGTCGGACATGGTGAGCGGTTCCGTGGGGAGGGTGATGGGCGCGCTGAGGTCAGTCTCTGCGGGGCGTTCCAGGGTCGTGTCACGTCGGGCTCGGCGCTCCATCCGCTCCAGAAGGCGGGCGTTCAGGTCGCCAGGCTCCGCGCGGAGGGTGTCGGGCGTGGCGGTACGCTGGCGGACGGTGGGCTGCGAGGTGTGGGTCGGCTCGGCCGATTGGGCGACGGAGTCGCGTCGCATGGCCCGCTCCATACGGGCGCGGATGCGGGCGTCGTTGTTCAAATCCTGTGCGCCAGCTTCGGCCGTCAGGAGGATCAGTCCGGCAGCGACAGTCAGCAGTCGCGCACGGGTGTTTCGTGTTTTAGTCTTCATCGTGTGTGGATATTTATCTGATGGGATATGATGGCCGGCAAAAGTAGGCGGTGAAACTGAAGCCGTACACTCTACTTTTGTCGGCCGTTATGCATACCCCACAACAGATACAGATTAACGAATACACGTACGCACTCCCCGACGATCGGATTGCGAAGTACCCCCTCTCCGAGCGCGACGCTTCCAAACTGCTCATCTATCGCGGTGGGCAGATCCGCGAGACGCTCTTCCGCCACTTGCCCGACTGCCTGCCGGACGGTGCACTGCTTGTCTTCAACAACACCCGGGTCATTCGGGCCCGCCTACTGTTCCGTAAGGACACCGGCGCCATGATCGAAATCTTCTGCCTCGAGCCAGCCGTGCCGAGCGACTATGAGCAGTCGTTTGCACAGACGGACCATTGCACCTGGCATTGCCTCGTGGGCAACAGCAAGCGGTGGAAGTCGGGCCAGCTGCACACCACAGTCACCGTCGGCGGTGAACCGGTCACGCTCTCGGCCGAACGCGTCTCCGTAGCGGGCGAGGCGGGCGATCTCGTCGATTTCCGCTGGGACAATCCCCGCTGCACCTTCTCCGACGTGCTCGAGGCTGTCGGCGTACTGCCCATTCCGCCCTATCTGCACCGTGAGACAGAGGCGCAGGATCTCCAGACGTATCAGACCGTCTATTCGAAGGTCAAGGGGTCCGTGGCGGCGCCTACGGCCGGGCTGCACTTCACGCCCGCGGTGTTGGCCGAGCTGGACGCCCGAGGGATCGAGCGCGAAGAAGTGACGCTACACGTAGGCGCGGGCACCTTCCGCCCCGTCAAGAGCGACACGATCGGTGGTCATGCGATGCACACGGAGCACTTTGCGGTCACGCGGCGGACAGTGGACCGACTGCTGGCTAAGCCGGAGCATGTGATCGCCGTGGGTACGACGTCGGTACGGACGCTCGAGAGTCTCTATTATATCGGTTGTGCGTTGGCGCGGGGTGGGGCGGACGAGTCGGCCGACGGAGCGTTCACCGTGGGCCAATGGACGCCTTACGGCGCCGATGCACCCACGCTGCCGGCGGAGGAGGCGCTCCGGGCCATCCTTTGCTACCTCGATCGCCGCGGGATGGATCGCCTGTGGGCCGCCACACAGATCATCATTGCGCCGGGGTACCAGTTCAAGATCGTACGCGGTATGGTCACCAACTTCCACCAGCCACAGAGCACCCTGCTGCTGCTTGTCTCGGCCTTCGTAGGTGGGGATTGGCGCACGATCTACGACTACGCCTTGGCGCACGACTTCCGATTCTTGAGCTACGGCGATAGCTCGCTGTTGTTATAGTCCGTCGTCCTCGATCGACACACAGACTGTGCAGCAATAACCCCCAAACTTGCTTCGTTCAATTAGCAATGAAAACCCTGTACGCAATTAGAAAACATGCGGCGCTTTCCCTGGTCTGCTGCCTGCTGATCGGCCTCGCCACGTCTTGCAAGACGGTCAAGCTGAAGGATGCCGAGGAAAAACAGCAGCTCGGAGAGTACTATGCCGCGGCGGAGATGTATCGGAAGCTCTACACCAAGTCGAAGCCCGACCAGAAGGATCTGCGCGCTTACATCGCTTACCGCATGGGATACTGCAACCAACGCGTAAACAACAACGGCCGAGCGATCAGTGCCTACCTCAATGCCCTCCGTTACGATTATCCGGACAGCCTCTTGCGCTTCAGACTCGGTCAGGCGTGTCAGAAAGAGGGACGCTACGACGAGGCCGCCCGGTATTACCGCGAATATTTGGCTGAGGCGCCCACGGATCAGCGTGCCATACTGGCTTTGGCGGGCTGTGATTCGGCCGTCAGATGGCGCGATCGGCCGACGCTTTACCAGGTCTCCCGCATGGAGATCTTCAATTCTCGACGCAGCGAGTGCTGCCCCATGTATTATGGTGACAAATACGATCAAGTTTACTTCAACTCCACCCGGGGGATTGTCCATAAGGATTCCGTCAATGCTATCACGGGGCTGAAAAACAATGCGCTCTTCTTCGCCAAGAAGAATGAGCAGGGCGTCTGGACAAAGCCGAAGGAGGTGGAGGACCCAGTGGCCAGCGAGTATGACCAGGGTACGCCCTCGTTCACCCGAGATGGCAACACGATGTACTACACCTTCTGCGCCGTCGACGCTACCGAGCCGCGTACGGCTGAGATCTATCAATCGCAGCGGAGCGGGGCCGCGTGGGGAAAGGGTCAGCGGGCGGAGGTGCTGAAGGACTCCGTCACGCTGCTGGCCCACCCAGCGGTTTCGCCCGACGGGAAGTTCCTCTATTTCGTGGCCGAATCCGTCGGCGGATACGGTGGCAAGGACCTCTTCCGATCGCGAATCGTAGGCGGTTCGGACTTTGGCGGCATGGAGAACCTTGGCCCCGTGATCAATACGGCGGGCGATGAGCTGTTTCCCTACGTCCGCGACTCGGTGACGATCTACTTCGCCTCCGACGGGCATCCCGGGATGGGCGGGCTCGACCTGTTCCGCGCCAAGCAGGACAGCGCCGGGCAATGGCACGTGGAGAACCTCGGCGCGCCCATCAACTCGTCGTTCGACGATTTCGGTATCACGTTCGAGGGACAACGCGAGCGCGGACTTTTCTCCTCTAATCGCGGCGATGCGCGAGGGTGGGATCACATCTATTCATTCGAGTATCCCACGTTCACGATGAAGATTGATGGTTACGTTTCCGATGTCGACGAGGTGCCCATCGATAAAGCCATCGTCCGAATTGTAGGCCGCGACGGCATGAACCGCAAGATACCGGTTAAAAAAGACGGGTCGTACAGCGTCGAGCTTGCCCGGGGGATGGACTATGTGATGATGGCCGAAGCGCCCAACTATCTCAACCAAAATTTCGAGCTGAAGACCGAGGCGGAGGAGAAGAATGAGACGTACTACGTGGACTTCTTCCTTTCGCCCATCGACAAACCTGTCGTAGTCGAGAATATATTCTACGACTTTGACCGCGCCACGCTGCGCCCCGAGTCAAAGGAAGCCTTGGATCGGTTGATCAAACTGCTTCGTGACAACCCCTCTGCGCGGATCGAGCTGGGTGCGCACACCGATCGGAAGGGATCGGACGCCTATAACGAGGGTCTGGCGCAACGCCGCGCACAGTCGGTCGTGGATTACCTCATCGCTGCGGGCATCGACGCGGCACGCCTGACGGCCAAAGGGTACGGCAAAATGGTTCCGAAGACCATCACGGCCAAGCTGGCCGAGAAGTATCCCTTCTTGCCCGAGGGCACTGTGCTCAGTGAGGAGTTCGTCAACAGTCTGCCGCAGGAGCAGCAAGAAGTGGCCGACCAACTGAATCGGCGGACGGAGTTCCAAGTGACCGGCATGGACTATGAGATAAAATAGATCGCACGACCACCTGGGCCGTCTGACGGACAGTCTATCCGGCCGGACAGATGCAGTTACGCAGCCGCTGCACCTGTCCGGCCGTTTTTATTTTATCGATTATGCCGACTGCAGGGTTGCAGTTCTAGAAGAATATATATATTTGTTCGCCCATAGGAGAGATGCGGAACCATTTCTCCTGAGAAGTGTCCTTAGTTTAAGACCTGAAAATTTTCACATCACTTGATAACCGTCAAGATAGAGCTCCCCCTGCGTGATACGTGGGGGGAGCTTTTTTTTCTTCAGGATGGGAAAACGACTTGCGTAGAGATAGGCCCGTATGCAGAATGACTGTAAAACGGCTTATTGAGTTGCTGGCGAGCCGTTTGCGGGATATAAAAACAAACGCTGAATGGCAACTCTGCACGCTGCAGAGTAGGAAAACAAAGTCTGTTTTGAGGTTCTGCACGCTGCGGAGTGCGAAAACAAAGTCTGTTTTTGGGTTTTGTAGGCTACGGAGTACAAAAACAAGATCTGTTTTTGGGTTTTGCACGCTGCGGAGTGCCAAAACAAACTTTGTTTTTGGGGTCTGCACAATGCGGAATACAGAAAACAGACTTTGTTTTTCTATTCCGCAGCGTGCAGAGTAGTAAAACAGAACTTGTTTTTGAGTCATTCAGCGTGCGGGATATAGAATCAAGATTTGTTTTATAGGTTAAACGACGTGAAGGGTTAGTATACGTAGATCGTGTGTATATCCCTACGATATGCGTGATCAAAAATTGAAAAACGAAATGAGAATCGCGCTACCTGTGTATGTATCGTTTTTATTTTGAAAGGTCTATTGTGTGCAGGGTAGGGGCAAAGAAGCATACAACACACAATACATCTACAGCATGCAGATAAATACAGATAGGAATAGATTGAATCTTGATTGGGCAGCTGCATCGGTCCGCCTATTCCTTGGGATCTATCCATTTATATATAGGATGCATACGAGGGCGTATGCAATACGCCCCTATCGGGTTACGACCAACTTCTATAGATAAAAAATACCAGCTATGCAGACGGCCGGGTATATATTGTGGCGTATGCAATACGTCCCTATCGGATTATGATCAACTTCTACCGAAAAAGAATACTACCCATGCAGATGGCCGGGTACATGCTGGGGCGTATGCAATACGCTCCTACCGGGCGATGAATAATTTCTACCGATAAAGAATACTACCCATGCGGATGGCAGGACATATGTGGGGGCGTATGCAATACGCCCCTACTGGGTGATGAATAACTTCTGCTGATAAAGAATATCAGCCATGTGGACGGCGGGGTATATGCGGGGGCGTATGCAATACGCCCCTACCGGGTTATGATTAATTTCTACCGAGAAAGAATACTATCTATGCAGACGGCCGGATATATATTGTGGCGTATGCTTTTGTGCCCCTACCGGGTTATGAATAACTTCTACCGATAAAGAATACTACCCATGCAGATGGCTGGGTGTATGCGGGGGCGTATGCAATATGCCCCTATCGGGTTAAGATCAATTTCTACCGATAAAGAATACTATCTATGCAGACAGCGGGGTACATATTGGGGCGTATGCTTTTGCGCCCATACCGGGTTACGATCAACTTCTGCTGATAAAGAATATCAGCCATGTAGACGGCCGGGTATATTCTGGGGCGTATGCAATATGCCCCTACCGGGTGATGAATAACTTCTACTGATAAAGAATACTACCCATGCAGACGGCAGGGTATATGCGGTTGCGTATGCTTTTGCGCCCCTACTTGGGTGCGATCAATTTCTACTGATAAAGAATATCAGCCATGTAGATAGTCGGGTATATGCGGAGGCGTATGCAATACGCCCCTACCGGGTTATGAATAACTTCTACCGATAAAGAATACTAGCCATGCAGACGGCCGGGTACATATAGGGGCGTATGCAATACGCTCCTATCGGGTTACGACTAACTTCTACCGATAAAGAATACTATCTATGTAGATAGCGGGATACATGTAGGGGCGTATGTAATACACTCCTACTGGATAATGAATAACCTCTACTGATAAAGAACACTATCCATGTAGATAGCTGGGTACATGTGGGGGCGTATGCTTTTGCGCTCATACTGGGTAATGAATAACTTCTGCTGATAAAGAATACTACCCATGCAGACTGCAGAGTACATTCTGGGGCGTATGCAATACGCTCCTGCTTGGTTATGATCAACTTCTACCGAAAAAGAATACTACCTATGCGGACGGCGGGGTACATTCTGGGGCGTATGCAATACGCCCCTACTTGGGTGCGATCAATTTCTACTGATAAAGAATATCAGCCATGTAGATAGTCGGGTATATGCGAGGGTGTATGCAATACGCCCCTACTTGGGTGCTATCAACTTCTACAGATAAAGAATACTGCCCATGCGGACGGCCGGGTACATTCTGGGGCGTATGCAATACGCACCTACTTGGGTGCGATCAATTTCTACCGAGAAAGAATACTACCCATGTGGATGGCAGAGTATATGCGGGGGCATATGCTTTTACGCCCCTACCGGGTTACGATCAACTTCTACAGATAAAAAATACCAGCTATGTAGACGGCTGGGTATATTCTAGGGCGTATGCAATACGCCCCTACTTGGGTGCGATCAATTTCTACCGAAAAAGAATACTACCCATGCAGATGGCGGGGTACATGCGAGGGTGTATGTAATACGCCCCTACCGGGCTATGAATAACTTCTACTGATAAAGAATACCACCCATGCAGACGGCCGGGTACATTCTGGGACGTATGCAATACGTCCCTACCGGGTTAAGAATAATTTCTACCGAAAAAGAATACTACCCATGCGGACGGCTGGGTACATGTAGGGGCGTATGCAATACGCTCCTACCGGGTACACAATAGGTACGCCCGAAAAGGAATGATAACCGTGCCCGTGGCATGGTTTAGATTTCGCTTTCCGATTTTAGTTCGTACATGCGGAACGGTTCAGGTTTCGTTTTCCGATTTTCGATCAGAATGGGTAACCGATAGCGAAATGCCAGGCGAAATTGTTGGTCAGATTGGGGCGGGAGATGGCCCACCGACGCGCACCGCGTTGTCCGGGGTCGTAGGCCTTGAGTCCGGTGTCGAAGCGGATAAGGAAGTAGTCGAAATCGAGTCGGAGGCCGAGCCCGTACGAGAGGGCGATCTCACGGTAGAAGCGTGAAAGACGAAAATCGCCGTCGGGCTGATAGCCGTAACGACGGATGGTCCAAATATTTCCAGCATCTATGTAGGCGGCGAGCTCGAACTTCCAAAAGAGGCGCGTGCGGTATTCGATGTTCGCATCGAGTCGGATGTCGCCCACTTGGTTGATGAACGATGTAGACTCCTCGTCCGCCATGCTGCCCGGGCCAAGCGTGCGGACGGACCACCCGCGATTATTGTTTGCGCCGCCGGCATAGTATCGGCGCACGAAGGGTATTTCCGTGGAGTTTCCGTAGGGAACGCTCAGCCCGCCACCGATGTGAAAAGCGACGCTGTTTCGTGCATCGAGAACGACACTGCGGGCATAGTCGATGTCGGCCTTCACGAACTGCGAATAAGTCGTTCCGAAGAGCTTATAACTACCGTCCGCGCCGCGGGATGCGCCTAACAAATGCGAGAGGCCATAGAGCGCATTGCCGGCCAGCTCGATCGCCACACGAAGGGAATGCGCGCTGCGGTTCCGACGCATCGGGTCGTAACTGTTGAGCGAGTATGTATAGCCACTGCTTACGATGAACATGTCGGAGTAGTTGTATTTAGCCGTCAGCTCAGGTAATCGACTTCTGAAAGCCGTGTCGACGTGCAGCATGTATATGTAGTCGACATCGATGATCTTAAGTGTGTGGCGCGCAGGGTGGTTGGACGCGCCCGTTTGCCAGTTATAATTCCAGCCGCCGGATATGATGGCACGTCGATATTCGGGTCGGCGCTGCTGATCATAGCTGATTTTGAACTCGGTGGTGGCCCGCATGCGCCGCCGGAAGGCGTAACTGGCGAAGGGGAGGAGGAATGTCGGGAAATGGATAGAGGCTTCCGTTTCGAATTCCCAGTAATTGCCCCAACCACTCCTGCGATCGCCGCCGGAAAGGGCCTCGTACGCACCGCGGACTCGTGTCGACAAAAGTTCCGAGCCCCTCAGCAGGTTGCGATGACGGTAACTAACGGCCGAGGCGAAGCCCAGATCACCGCCGGAGTTGGTGCCTTCAAGTTCCAATCCGAAACCCTGCGGCGGGGCGGCTGCGGTAATGATGGTCGTTTGGAGCCTTACGGTGTCTGAGGGGTTATCCGCGGCTTCCTCGTATCGCAGGCTCACATGCCGCAGGGCTCCCAATCCGGCCAGCGAAGAGTAAGTCCGCTCGGCGTCGCGTTCATTAAACAGATGGCCCGGCAGCAGGAAGCAGCGCCGATAGAGCACGCCCGGGCGAAGCAGATGCTGGCCTGCAGCGTAACGGATCTCCACGTCACGAATGCGCACCGTGTCGGTCGCCGTGCGGAATAGGGTCGATGAATCTGTAAGGTGTGTCCTGCTGTCCACCAGGATACGCACCGAGTCGATGCGATAGAGTCGATGCGGGTGCTCGATCGGTAAGGAGTCCGTGGCGATGCGGACGGGCCGGATGCGCATGACCAAATCGACGCGCTCCGGGACGGAGCTGTCGGCCGAGAAGTAGATGTAATCGCGGTGAAAGGCAAAATATCCGTTCCGACGCATGAGCGACGTGATGCGTTGGCGCTCCTGTTCCAGCTCATCGCGGTCGAATCGCTGTCCGACTCGGATGGGCGTCGGCTCGGTGCGTAGCAAAGAGTCCATCCGATCGTCACCCGGTTCGAGGCGATAACTGGCAATCAGATACGGTGCGCCGGAGCGAATGCGGTAACGGACCGTAGCGCGTCGGCTGCGCGAGGTGTCGATCGCATAGTCCACCGCGGCCTGCACGAACCCCTTGTTCACCATGTAGCGCCGGAGCTCGTCGCGCGAGAGGGCGATGAGTGACGTATCCATGATCACAGGAGCCTCGCCCATGCGGCGCAGCAGTCGGTCTGACCAACGGCCACGGTCGCTGGACCAGTCATAGACGTAGAGCGGCCATTTGAGTAGGCCGAAGATCTTCTGATTGGGATGCTGGTGGAGGTAGGACTTCAGTTCGGAGGTGGGGATGGGCGAGTAATCCGCTTCCACGCGTACGCGGTCAAGCAAATATTCGCCTTCGCCCACATAGCGCGTCGTGCTGCACGAAGCCAGCACAAGGAGCGCGAGGAGGACAGGGGTGATGCGGGGCATATAGAATATGTATAGTGCGTGAGGAATGATTGACAATCGGGCATCCCGACGGCTGGCAAAGGTAGGGCGCGGGGCAAAAAACGAAATCGGGCGACCTGGCCTGCTCCGTGAATACCCACCCCGTCGGGTGGCGAAAAGGCGTCGTTCGGTGCGTGGAGTCACCTCGGGGCATACGGTGCAGCAACCCTTCCGGTCGGCTGACACCCCGTGCGCATTCGTAGGGAGCGCCACCCCAGCCACCGCTCCCGCCCGCCGACTGAGTCTGCCTCCCTATACCTATTATATATATGTGTAGCCTGCTCGGCTTCGCTCGCCCTCCCGATCGACGACTCACCCCGCGATCGACGCCTGCCCCCCTCATCCGTCCGCCGACCTCGCACGCACAATGCGGCGGCTTAAGTCCCTGTTGCGCGGGGTCAATCTGTCGATTTGGCGGAGACAGTCCACCCCTGCGCAGGCCCCGTCTTCGGGGTCGGATTGCGGTGGGCCGTCCTCAGAATGGTCGGGCGGATGTGTCAGTCGGGGGCGGTGTTTACACTTTTCGGTATTCCTTTGTGATCCGATTACAGAACCACATGGATTATGCACTCAATGAACGATAACGAACTGTTGCAGGCCGATCTCACGGCATGTGTGCGCACACTGCGCGAAGGCGGACTGATCCTTTATCCCACCGACACGATCTGGGGCATAGGCTGTGATGCGACCTCCGATGAGGCCGTCCGACGGGTTTATGCGCTCAAGCAGCGCGCCGATCACAAGGCCATGCTGACTCTGGCCGACAGCCCGGGACGAGTGATGGGGTACGTCGACGCCATCCCCGACATCGCTTGGGACCTCATCGAGCTCTCCAAACGTCCGCTGACGATCATCTATCCCCACGGACGGAACCTCGCGCCGTCGTTGCTCGGCCCAGACGGCTCGGTGGGCATACGGGTCACCCGCGAACGATTCACACATGCGCTCTGTGAACGCTTCCGCCGTCCCATCGTGTCGACCTCAGCCAACCTCAGCGGACAAGCCGCGCCCGGATGCTACGACGAGGTCTGCCAGGAGATCATCCGCGGCGTGGACTACGTCGTCCATTATCGGCGCACGGATCGCTCCACAGCGCGTCCCTCGAGCATCATCCGATTAGGCGCCGACGGAACCATTCAAGTCATACGCGAGTGATGATGAACCGCCGCCGCCAACGTCTCCTCTATCTGTTGTCCGACTTCGTCACCGCGGCCGTAGCGTGGGCTGTGCTCAACGTGGTACGCTTTCACGAGGTAGCCCGCTACGACTTCGGTACGCTGGCCGACTTCCTCGGCTATCGGCAAGTCATTCAGGTGCAGCTTATCGTACCCTTCTTCTGGCTGGCCCTCTATTTCCTTTCGGGTTACTACAATCGGCCCTTTGGCAAGTCACGTATCGAGGAGGCTTTTACCACCTTCGTGAGCGTCGGGCTTGGGTGCGTCGTCATCTTCTTCGTGGTCATCCTCAACGACCTCCCGCGTTCGTTCGACGTTTACTACATCATCTTCTTCACCTACTGCGCGCTGCAATTCGTTCTGACCTACCTCGGGCGCAACATGATCACGAATCATGCTCTGCGGATGGTACGCCGCGGACTGTGGGCTACGGATGTCTTGGTCATCGGTACGGGTCAGCACGCCCCGGAGGCACGGCGCGATCTGGAACGGTTAGGCTATCGGGTGGAAGGGTTTGTCGGCCAACCGTCGACGGCGGAGGGTGTGCAGGAAACGCTGGGCCGTATCAGTGACTTGCCCACGCTGATGGCCTCACGGACCGCGCATGAGCTGGCGCTTGTCGTGGAGCCGGGCGAGGACGCTGAGGCGGTCAAACTGCTCTACTCACTCTACCGTTATAAGTGCCCCGTGAAGATCTGGGCGGCCAAGAACAGTCCGCTCGGGCGTGTCGGTGCGCGCACCATCCACGGCATCCCTCTGATTGACGCCACGGACAACAACTTCTCCGAGGCGGGTAAGAACCTCAAATGGTTGGCCGATAAAATCGTTTCCGCTATCGCTCTCCTGCTGCTCTCGCCCGTCTACGCTTACCTGGCTATCGGCGTCAAGCGCAGCTCGCCCGGCCCCGTACTGTTTCGGCAGGAGCGCATCGGGCGCGGTGGCCGACCCTTCACGATCTACAAGTTCCGCACGATGTACGTCGGTGCCGATCGTGACGGCCATCAGCTGACCCAACAGGACGACAACCGCGTGACGCCCTTCGGCCGTTTCCTCCGTAAGTATCGGCTGGACGAGCTGCCGCAGTTCTGGAACGTGCTCATCGGCGACATGTCGCTCGTCGGGCCACGGCCTGAGCAGCGGTACTACATCGACCGCATCGTCCGCACTGCGCCCTACTTCTATTTATTGCACAACGTTCGCCCCGGCATCACCTCCTGGGGCATGGTCAAGTATGGCTATGCCGACACGGTGGAGAAGATGATCGAGCGCCTCGACTACGATATCCTCTATTACGAAAATATGTCCCTCGCTCTGGATCTGACTATCCTTATTTATACGGTCAGGACAGTAATCACAGGCAAAGGCGTATGAAACACACGAACCACATGACAAACGAAAACCGCTTCTATCGCTTCCTGCTTTGGCGCGAACGCCACATCCGGGAGCGCAACTTCATTCTCCTCATCAGCTTCCTAGTCGGTATCTGTGCCGCCACGGCCTCCCTACTGCTGAAGTTCCTTATCCACACCATCCAGCAGTTGCTCTGGGCCAACATCCGCGAGGGAGCCAACTATTGGCTGCTCCTTTACCCCATTATCGGCATCCTGCTGGCCGGAGTCTTCGTCTATTACGTCGTCCGCGACGACATCAGCCACGGCGTCACCAAGATCCTCTACGCCATCTCACAGCGCAAGAGCCGCATCAAGCCGCACAACATGTGGAGCTCGCTCGTGGCCAGTTCGCTGACGATCGGATTCGGCGGATCGGTCGGGGCCGAGGCGCCCATCGTGCTCACTGGCGCCGCCATCGGGTCGAACCTCGGCCGACTCTTCCGCATGGAGCAGAAAACGCTCATGCTACTCGTCGGCTGTGGTGCCGCGGGCGCCGTAGCGGGTATCTTCAAGGCTCCGATCGCCGGATTGGTCTTCGTCATCGAGGTGCTTATGCTCGATTTGACGATGACGTCCGTCTTGCCCCTGCTCATCTCGTCCGTCACGGCCGCCACCATGTCGTACGTCTTCTCCGGCACCGAGGCCATGTTCCAGTTTTCGCAGACCGAGGAGTTCGTCATGGAGCGCATCCCCTACGTCCTCTTGCTGGGCATCTTCTGCGGACTCGTCTCGCTCTACTTCACCCGTGCCATGCTGCGCGTCGAAGGGATCTACGCCGGCCTCTCGCACCGCTGGCAACGCTTCATCCTCGGTGCGGCCATGCTCAGCATCCTCATCTTCCTCTTCCCCCCGCTCTACGGCGAGGGCTACGACACGATCGAGACCCTGCTCAATGGCGACTTTATCCACCTCATGGACCAAAGCCCCTTCCTCGGCATGGAGAATGGCTATTGGGGCATCGTCATCTTCCTCGGCCTCATCCTCCTCACGAAAGTCTTCGCCTCGGCGGCCACCAACGGCGGCGGCGGTTGCGGTGGCGTCTTCGCCCCGAGCCTCTACATCGGCTGCATCGCGGGCTTCTTCTTCTCGCACGTCCTCAACTTCTTCGGCCTGCCGGTCGACCTGCCCGAAAAGAATTTCGCCCTCATGGGCATGGCTGGCACCATGTCCGCCGTCATGCACGCCCCCCTGACGGGCGTCTTCCTCATCGCCGAGCTGACCGGCGGCTACAACCTTTTCCTGCCGCTCATGATCACCTCCATCGGCTCCTACGTCACCATCCGCGCCTTCGAGCCCCACAGCCTCTACACCATGCGTTTGGCCCAAAAGGGTGAACTCCTGACGCACCATAAGGACAAGGCCGTGCTGACGCTCATGAACGTCGGCAGTGTGATCGAGACGGACTTCATCGCCGTCCGCCCCGATATGAGCCTCGGCGACGTCGTCAAGGAAGCCATCGCCAAAAGCTCCCGCAGCATGTTCCCCGTGGTCAATACCGAGGGCGTGCTGCTGGGCATCGTGCTGGTGGACAACATCCGCAACATCATGTTCCGCCCCGAGTTGTACGAGCGTTTCCGCGTCTCGCGCTTCATGGTCTCGCCCCCCGCGCGCATTGTCAACGACATGCCGATGGAGAAAATCATGCACATTTTCGACGATACCAAGGCCTGGAACCTGCCCGTCGTCGACACCGAAGGCAAATACATTGGCTTTGTCTCCAAGTCGAAAATCTTCAACGCCTATCGCGAAGTACTTGTCGACACGTTCACCGGCGACTGACCTCCGAAGCCTAACAACGACATCTCGAGAATTGGATTCAAGACGGATCACCTGCTGTGCGTATTGAATCCTTTTTGTTTTCCGCCAAATCGCATGCAATCCGAAGCGAAACAATTTTGTATTGGATCAGATTGCACGCCATCTGACCCATATCCGATTTGAATCACGCCAAATTGTATGCAATCCGAAGCGAAACAAGTTTGTATCAGCTCAGATTGTATGACATCTAACCCGTATCCGATTTGAATCACACCGAATGGCATGCAATCCGAAGCGAAACAATTTTGTATCAGGTTAGATTGCACGCCATTTGACCTGTATCTGATTTAAATTACACCGAATCGCATGCAATCCGGAGTGAAACAATTTTGTATCGGATCAGATTGCACGCCATTTGACCTGTATCCGATTTGAATCATACCAGATTGCATACTATCTGGTCGTATTCAAATTTGAATGATGATGGTTCTCATGCGATCTGATCAAACACAAAATCTATTCAGATAAGATGGCAAGCATGGCCGCGTAAATCCATTGGGATTCAAATCGTATCTTACGTCATACGATCAGGTGCATATTTTGGCGCGATTGTAAACACCAATCAGGGGTCGAAAACCGAACGGAAAGCGCAAAATTGCAATCTACAGTTTGCATTTTTGATGGTGTTTTTACGCGCAAATCCTATCTTTGCCCGCGGAAATTTGAACTGACTTATGGAGGCATTCTATCGAACGCACAAATATCTGGTGACGCATCTGGGGACACCTGTGCGCCGCGGCCTAATGGACGAGGTGGACTGGAGTCAGCGCCTGATCGGGATCAAGGGTTGCCGCGAGATTGGTAAGACGACGTTTCTGCTCTCTTACGCTCGCGAATGCTTCGCCCCCGATGGCCGCGAATGCCTGTACGTCAACCTGAACAACTTCATCTTCACCGAACGCACCCTTACGGACTTCGCAGGCGAGTTTTACGCCGCTGGCGGCAAGGTGCTCCTCATTGATCAGATCTTCAAGTATCCCAACTGGTCGCGCGAACTGCGGTACTGCTACGATCATTACACCAACCTAAGGATCGTCTTCACCGGATCGTCCGTCATGCGCATCAAGGAGGAGAACCATGAGGTGGGCGACATCGTGGCGCCTTACTACCTGCGCGGCTTCTCCTTCCGCGAATACCTCAACCTCAAGACCGGCCTCGACCTGCAACCCTTTAGCTTTGATATGCTCATGCGCGATCGCCATCTCATCGCCCGCGACATCTGCGACCAGGTCAATCCCGGCGAGTATTTCCACGACTACCTTCATCACGGCTTCTACCCCTTCTTCCTCGAGAAGCGCAACTATTCCGAGAACCTGCTCAAGATGATGAACATGACCCTCGAGGTCGACGTGCTCTACATCCGCCAGATCGAGCAGCGCTACCTGCCTAAACTGCGCCGCCTGCTCTACCTGATCTCGCAAAACGAGCCCTGCACGCTCAACATCAGTCAGCTCAGCAAGGACATCGGCACCTCACGCGCCACCGTAATGAACTACCTCAAATACCTCAAGGACGCCCGCATGATCACCCTCCTCTACCCCCGCGGCGAGGAGTTCCCCCAAAAGCCCGTCTACGCCTACCTCTACAACCCGAACCTGCTGCACGTCATGAACCGTCAGACGCAAGACGAGCGCACCGTCAACGAGGCCTTCTTCTTCAACCAACTCCTGAAGGACAATCGCGTGAACGCTTACGACAGGCACAACAGCTTCCTGGTCAACGATCGCTACCTCTTCCGGGTCTCCTACCCCGAGGCGCGCTGGAAAGTCAGCCCTGACTTCTACTACGCCGTCGACGAGGTGGAGCCTCCCCTCGACGAGCCGAACTGCATCCCCCTATGGATGTTCGGCTTCTTATACTGATACAATCTCCACTGACTAAATATCCACATACAAGCAATCAGAATGTTACACACATCAAACAACAGATAGTTATGGCACGAGAAAAGAAATTTTTGACCTGTGACGGTAATCAGGCCGCGGCGCATATCTCGTATATGTTCTCCGAAGTGGCTGCCATTTACCCCATCACACCGTCGTCGACGATGGCCGAATACGTCGATGAATGGGCCGCCGCTGGGCGGAAGAACATCTTCGGCGAGACCGTATTGGTGCAAGAGATGCAGTCCGAAGGCGGAGCCGCTGGCGCCGTGCACGGATCGCTGCAGGCCGGTGCGCTGACCTCCACCTATACGGCTTCACAGGGATTGCTGCTCATGATCCCGAACATGTACAAGATCGCGGGTGAGTTCCTGCCCTGCGTCTTCCACGTTTCCGCACGTACCTTGGCCTCGCACGCCCTCTCCATCTTTGGCGACCACCAGGACGTGATGGCCGTACGCCAGACGGGCTTTGCCATGCTGGCTGAAGGCTCCGTGCAGGAGGTGATGGACTTGGCCGGTGTGGCACACCTGGCCACGCTCAAGTCACGCGTCCCGTTCGTTAGCTTCTTCGACGGCTTCCGCACCTCGCACGAGATCCAGAAGATCGAGAAGCTCGACAACGAGGATCTCGCTCCGCTCATCGATCAAAAGGCCCTGGCCGAGTTCCGCGCCCGCGCCCTGAACCCGATGAACCCCGTGGCGCGCGGTATGGCTGAGAACCCCGACCACTTCTTCCAGCACCGCGAGGCTGGCAATCGCTTCTACGACGAAGTGCCCGCCATCGTGGAGGAATACATGGAAGAGATCTACAAGCTCACCGGTCGCAAATACGGCCTCTTCAATTACTACGGCGCCGAAGATGCAGACCGCATCATCATCGCCATGGGTTCCGTGACGGAAGCCGCGCGTGAGGCCATCGATTACCTCGTAGCCAACGGTGAGAAGGTCGGCATGGTGGCCGTACACCTCTATCGTCCGTTCTCGGCTAAGCACTTCTTGGCTGCCGTGCCGAAGACGGTTAAGCGCATCGCCGTGCTCGACCGTACGAAGGAACCGGGCGCCAATGGTGAGCCGCTCTACCTCGACGTCAAGGACTGCTTCTATGGCCGCGAGAATGCCCCGATCATCGTCGGTGGACGCTACGGCCTCAGCTCGAAGGACACGACGCCGGCACAGATCATTTCCGTCTTCGAAAACCTCGCCCTCAACGAGCCCAAGAACCACTTCACGGTCGGCATCGTAGACGACGTCACCTTCACCTCGCTGCCGATGAAGGAAGAGATCGCACTCGGTGGCGAAGGCATGTTCGAAGCCAAGTTCTATGGCCTCGGTGCCGACGGTACGGTGGGAGCCAACAAGAACTCGGTGAAGATCATCGGCGACAACACCGACAAGTATTGCCAGGCCTACTTCTCTTACGACTCTAAGAAGTCGGGCGGCTTCACCTGCTCGCACCTCCGCTTCGGCGATCACCCGATCCGCTCGACCTATCTGGTGAACACGCCCAACTTCGTGGCGTGCCACGTGCAGGCCTATCTGCACATGTACGACGTGACCCGTGGTCTCCGCAAGAACGGCTCCTTCCTGCTCAACACCATCTGGGAGGGCGACGATCTGGTGCGCAACCTGCCCGTGAAGGTGAAGAAGTACTTCGCCAAGAACAACATCACGGTCTACTACATGAACGCCACCGAGATCGCCCAACAGATCGGCCTCGGCAACCGTACGAACACCATCCTCCAGTCGGCCTTCTTCCGCATCACGGGCGTTATCCCCGTTGATCTGGCTGTGGAACAGATGAAGAAGTTCATCGTCAAGTCGTACGGCCGCAAGGGTGAGGACGTGGTGAATAAGAACTATGCCGCCGTAGATCGTGGAGGCGAGTACAAGCAGCTCACCGTAGATCCCGCTTGGGCCGACCTGCCCGACGATCCGCGCGCTGCAAACAGCGACCCGGCCTTCATCAACGAAGTGGTACGCACCATCAACGCTCAGGACGGCGACCAGCTGCCCGTATCGGCCTTCAAAGGCAGGGAGGACGGCACCTGGATGCAAGGCACGGCTTACTACGAGAAGCGCGGTGTAGCCACCTTCGTCCCCGAGTGGAACATGGACAACTGCATCCAGTGCAACCAGTGCGCCTACGTCTGTCCCCACGCTGCCATCCGTCCCTTCGTGCTTGACGAAGAGGAACAGAAGGGCGCCAACTTCCCCCAGCTCAAGGCACAGGGCAAGACGTTTGCGGGCATGAACTTCCGCATCCAGGTCGATGTGCTCGACTGCACCGGCTGCAGCAACTGCGTCGATGTCTGCCCGGGCAAGAAGGGCGAGAAGGCGCTCGGCATGAAGCACCTCGAGACGCAGATGGATCAGGTGCCAAACTGGAACTACTGCGTAGATCACGTCAAGACGAAGCAGCATCTGGTCGACACCAAGGCCAACGCCAAGAACTCACAGTTCGCCACGCCGCTCTTCGAGTTCTCCGGAGCCTGTGCCGGTTGCGGCGAGACGCCCTACGTAAAGCTCGTCACCCAGCTCTATGGTGACCGCGAGATGGTGGCCAACGCCACGGGCTGCTCCTCGATCTACTCCGGCTCCGTCCCCTCCACGCCCTACACGAAGAACGACATGGGCCGCGGTCCGGCTTGGGCCAACTCCCTCTTCGAGGACTTCTGCGAGTTCGGCCTTGGCATGGAGCTGGCCAACGAGAAGATGCGTGAGCGCATCGTGAAGCTCTTCAAGCAAGCTATCGAGAACGAATACACTCCGGCTGAAGCCAAAGAGCTGATGCAGGCATGGATCGACAACATGTTCGATGCCGATAAGACGAAGGAGTTGGCTCCGCAACTTGAGGTCATGATCGATCGCGGCATCAAGGAGGCCGATTGCTCCGTATGCAAGGAGCTGAAGGGCTTGACCCAATACCTCATCAAGCGCAGCCAGTGGATCATCGGTGGCGACGGTGCCTCGTACGACATCGGTTACGGCGGTCTCGACCACGTCATCGCCAGCGGTAAGGACGTCAACATCCTTGTGCTCGACACCGAGGTGTACTCCAACACCGGCGGACAGTCGTCCAAGTCCACACCCGTGGGCGCCATCGCCAAGTTTGCCGCCGCCGGTAAGCGCGTCCGCAAGAAGGACCTCGGCCTCATGGCCACCACCTACGGCTACGTCTACGTTGCCCAGATCGCTATGGGTGCCGACCAGGCCCAGACGCTCCGTGCCATCCGCGAGGCCGAAGCCTACCCCGGCCCCTCGCTCATCATCGCCTACTCGCCCTGTATCAACCACGGTTTGAAGGCCGGCATGGGTAAGAGTCAGACGGAGGAAAAGCAGGCCGTGGCTTGCGGCTACTGGCAGCTCTGGCGCTACAATCCGCAGCTCGAGGCCGAAGGCAAGAACCCCTTCATCCTCGACAGCAAGGCGCCGAACTTCGACGAGTTCCAGAACTTCCTCAAGGGCGAGGTGCGTTACGCTTCCGTCATGAAGCAGTACCCCGCCGAGGCAGCCGAGCTCTTCAAAGCCGCCGAGGAGAACGCCCGCTGGCGTTATCGCAACTATCAGCGCATGGCCTCGAACGAGTTCTGGGCGATGGGACAATAACAGCAACGCAGAAGTGTCTCCACATAGGACGTAGCGCGGTATCGTCTTCTTGACGTCGGACGCGCTACACCCTTCGGGGCGTCTCTTTCCTACACAAAGCAGGAAGGGGGCGCCCCGATTTTTTTGCCAGAGGGGGCCTGCGGGCCCCGGCGAAGTTGCAACCAGGTACCCGGGAAAACTTGGCAGGCGTCCCTGACACCCCCGAAAGGCGTCAGGGGCGCCGGCCAAGTTTGCCGGATACAGGAGAACTAACCCGGGTTTTGCCTCTCGCACGGCCTGCAAGCCCCGAAACTCGCCGGGTTTTGCCTCTCGCATGCCGTGCAAAGCCCGAAACCCATCGAGTTTTGCCCCTCGCATGCCGTGCAAAGCCCGAAACCCGCCGGGTTTTGCCCTTCGCACGCCGTGCAAGCCCCGAAACCCGCCGGGTTTTGCCTCTCGCACGCCGTGCAAGCCCCGAAAGGCGCCAGGGGCGCCGGCCAAGTTTGCCGGGTACAGGAGAACTAACCCGGGTTTTGCCTCTCGCATGCCGTGCAAACCCCGAAAGGCGCCAGGGGCGCCGGCCAAGTTTGCCGGATACAGGAGAACTACCCTGGGCTTTGCCTCTCGCATGGCGTGCAAGCCCCGAAAACCACCCCCAAGAATCTTCCGACGAAAAAGACGCGAGGCCCCGAGGCTGGCCTGCGATCTTTTTTACTTTTGCGGCCGTTAAAAAATCATGAAAAGAAAGATGAACCCTGTCAAGTCGATTCGAACGAATCAACAAGCCCTGCTCCGCGAAGTCAGGGATTACGTGATGATTGCCCTCGGCATGCTGCTCTACAGTATCGGGTGGACCGTTTTCTTGCTCCCGAACAAGATCATGACCGGTGGCGTGCCTGGCATCGCCTCGATCATCTACTTCGCCATCAAGCTGCCCGTGCAGTACGTCTACTTCGGCGCCAACGTCTTCCTGCTTGTCCTCGCCATCAAGATCTTGGGGTGGAAGTTCAGCATCAAGACGATCTACGGCGTCTGTATGCTCACCCTATCGCTCGAAGTGGTGCAAGCCATTACGAAAGGCGTGTGGATGCTCCATGATCAACCCTTCATGGCCTGCGTCTTGGGGGCCTCCATCTGCGGCACAGGGCTGGGTATCGCCTTCTCGTCCAACGGCAGCGCTGGCGGTACGGACATCGTGGCCGCCATTATTAATAAGTACAAGGACATCACCCTGGGGCGCGTCATGATGATCCTCGATACGATCATCATCACCTCCAGCTACGTCGTGTTGCGCGACTGGGAACGCGTCGTTTACGGCTTCGTCACTCTCTTCGTATGCAGCTTCATGCTCGACCAGATCGTCAACAGCGCCCGCCAGTCCGTGCAGTTCTTCATCATCTCCAAGAAGTACCAAGAGATTGGCCACGCCATCAATGCCATGCACCGCGGTGTGACCGTGATCGACACCGTCGGCATGTACACCGGCCAGCCGCAGAAGATGATCTTCGTCCTGGCCAAGAAACGCCAATCGACCACCATCTTCCGCATCATCAACGACATCGACCCCTCGGCCTTCATCTCGCAGAGCGCCGTGATCGGCGTCTACGGACACGGCTTTGACCACCTCAAGGTCAAGCAGAAGAAACATGGCACAGCCGCTGTCGAGGAGGCGCATGAACTCGGCGTTTGAGCTGAGTTTAAGCGGCATTTGAACCGTATTGAAACACGCGAACCCCGTGTTGCTACCCGATTGGAATACGAAACCAGTAAGAGCCATCCGTTACGGGGTGGCTCTTTTGCTGTTGGCTTACCTGATGTGCCTGCCGCGCCGACTGTTCGACGTGCCTTACGCCACCGTCGTCACCGATCGCCACGGTGAGCTGCTCGGTGCACGCATCGCCGCCGATGGACAGTGGCGCTTCCCGCCCTCCGACACGGCGCCAGACAAGTTTGCCCGCTGCCTCATCGCCTTCGAGGATCGTCATTTCTACCTCCACAACGGCGTCAATCCGGCCGCCATCCTGCGCGCCTTTGTGCAGAACGTCCGCGCCCGACGCATCGTCAGCGGGGGGAGCACGATCACCATGCAGACCATCCGACTCTCGCGCGGCGAACGGCGCACGGTGGGGGAGAAGCTGATTGAGATCGTCCTGGCCACTCGGCTCGAATGTCGCTACAGCAAGCGGGAGATCTTGGCGCTCTACGCCGCGCACGCGCCTTTCGGTGGTAACGTGGTCGGGGTGGAAGCAGCCGCGTGGCGCTACTTCGGTCACTCGTCCGCCGAGCTATCGTGGGCCGAGGCTGCCATGCTGGCTGTGCTGCCCAATGCACCGTCGATGATCCACCTTTCGCGCAACCGCGAGGCGCTGCTCCGGAAGCGCAACCGACTGCTGCGCGAGTTGCATCGGCAGGGCGTGATCGACGATGCCGACTATGAGCTGGCCCTCAGCGAGGCGCTACCTGAAGAGCCGCTGCCACTGCCCGCATTGGCCCCACATCTGGTGGCCGACTTTCAGCAGACACGCCCCGGTGAACGCATTGTTTCGACGATCGATAAGGGCATGCAGTCGCAGGTCGAAGCCGTGCTGGCACGGTGGCACGCAGAGTTTGCGCAGCAGGACATCCGAGACATGGCCGCGATCATCGTCGACGTTCGCACCGCTCGCGTGCTGGCCTACTGTGGCAATGCCCGCTTCGACGAGCGACAGCCGGGCAGTCAGGTCGACATTATCCGCGCGCCACGCAGCACGGGCAGCATCCTCAAACCCCTGCTCTACTGTGCAGCCATGCAGGATGGCGACATCCTTCCCCGTACCCTCCTGCCCGACATTCCGATCAACGTGAACGGCTTTGCGCCGCAAAACTTCAGCCTGCAATTCGAGGGGGCCGTGCCCGCCGCAGAGGTCATCGCCCGCTCGCTCAACGTGCCCTCCGTCGTGTTGCTCCGCCGCTACGGCGTCCCCAAGTTCTACGATTTCCTGAAGCGCGCTGGCCTCACCACCCTCCGCCGACCGGCCTCGCACTACGGCCTTTCGCTCATCCTCGGTGGCGCCGAAGCCACCCTGTGGGACGTCACCGCGGCCTACGTCGACATGGCGCGTTGCCTCGAGGGACAGCCGCGCATCCCCCTTGCCCTGGCCGCCGATGAGAAGCAGCGTCGCTCCACTACCCCCTACGTCTTCACTCCGGGCGGCGTCTGGCTCACGTTTCAGTCCATCAAGGAGGTGAACCGGCCGGAGGACATCGACTGGCGCACGATCCCCTCCATGCAGACCGTGGCATGGAAGACGGGCACGAGCTACGGTTTCCGCGACGCGTGGGCCGTGGGCGTTACGCCGCGCTACGTCGTGGGCGTGTGGGTGGGCAATGCCTCGGGCGAGGGTCGGCCGGGGATCGTCGGGGCACGTACCGCCGGACCTGTCCTCTTTGATCTCTTCAACCTGCTGCCCGCCGCGACATGGTTCGACGTGCCCGGCGACGGCGCGCTCGTCGAAGCCGAAGTGTGCCGCCAGTCGGGTTGCCTCAAGGGGCGCTTCTGTGACGCGTCGGACGTTGTCCCTATTTGTCCCAACGGGCAGCGGACGGAGCCTTGTCCTTACCACATACGCGTGAACCTGACCCCCGATGGTCGCTTCCGTGTCTACGAAAACTGCATGAGCGAGGCGAGCGCTGTGCCCGCCAATTGGTTTGTGTTGCCGCCCGCCTGGGAGTGGTATTACCGGCAGCAGCACCCCGAGTATCGCCCGCTGCCGCCCTTCATGCCCGGCTGCGGCGACGACTCCGACCGCCCCATGCAGTTCATCTATCCCCAAGACGCCTTTGCGCGCATCACCCTGCCCCGCCAGCTCGACGGCACGCCCGGTGTCGTCACCTTCGAGTTGGCCCATAGCGATCCCAACGCCACCGTCTTCTGGCATATCGACGGCAATTACACCGCCTCCACGCGCGACTTCCACAAGCTCTCCCTCCACCTCGATCCCGGCCTCCACACGCTCACCGTGGTCGACGATCGCGGCCATACGCTCTCGGCCACCATCCGGGTGGAAGCGTCGTAAATCCCGTAACACAAAAAAGAGGATGCGCCGCGGGGCGTATCCTCTTCGTGCATATCGTGGCCATCCCTGCCGGGGGATGCACTGCGGTTACTTCCGTTTCTTTTTCGGCTGCTGCTTGCTGTAATGCTCGAGCCCAACCCGGACGTTTTTCTTCAGTGCGTCGGACGAGAGCGTGGCGCCTGTCACGGCGTCTGGGGCTTCCTTCACGGCCTGTGACACGGCTTTGCCGTCCCAAAAGGTGAGGATGGCTTTGGCGCGGTCGAAGAACTTCGGCGTCTCTTGGTTGGGCAACGCTTCGACGCGTACCACCTTGTTTTGCTTGATGAAGATCTTCACGGGCGTGGGGCTTTGGTATCCCTTCACGTCGTGGGTCAGCTCGGTGGTGTTGATCACCGTCATGCCGTTCTCTTTCGTGATTACGCCGTCGCCGGCCTTGGCGGCCGTGAGCAGTAGCACTACGGACAGGGCCGCGGTCGCTGTCGTCATTTTCTTGTTCTTTCTCATTTTGTTTATTGGGGTGTATGAATGGTGTATGAATAATATGTAGTAGGGGGGACTTTATGGTCGCCCGAAATATGCTTTGGGTCTTCTTTTCTGGCCTTGATGCCTTCTTCTTTTCTTGTCTTGATATTCTTCTTGTCTTGTGCTTCTTCTTTTCTTCTCTTGATAGAAGAAAAGAAGCAAAAGAAGATCAAGGCCTCTACCGAGGCCGGGGAAGTTGGCCGGGTACATGATAAGAGTAATCGCCTACCAGCCAATTTGGCGGCCTACCTGTCACATTGGGTTGGTGGCTCTGACGCCGCCCTTGCTGAGGAGTTCGTCGAAATAGGCGATGGTCTTCTTTAGTCCTTCTTCCAGCCGGATGGTGGGCTGCCAGCCGCCGAGCTTCTCATAAGCCAGGGAGATGTCGGGCTTACGCTGCTTGGGGTCGTCTTGGGGTAGGGGTGCAAAGACGATTTTCGAACGTGATCCGGTGAGCCGAAGTACTTCGTGGGCCAGCTCAAGCATGGAGAACTCGCCGGGGTTGCCGATGTTGACCGGCCCGCTGAAATCGTCCGGCGTATCCATCATGCGCATCATGCCTTCGATCAGGTCGTCGACGTACTGGAAGCTGCGCGTCTGGGAGCCGTCGCCGTAGATGGTGATGTTGTGGCCGGTGAGGGCCTGAACGATGAAGTTGGAGACCACGCGGCCGTCGTGCTTGTCCATGCGCGGGCCGTAGGTGTTGAAGATGCGGACGATCTTGACGCGGATGCCGTGCTGACGGTGATAATCCATGCAGAGCGTTTCGGCGGCGCGCTTGCCCTCGTCGTAGCAGGAGCGGATGCCGATCGGGTTGACGTTGCCCCAATACGACTCCGGCTGTGGGTGGATGGTCGGGTCGCCGTAGACTTCGCTCGTAGAGGTGTGCAAGATCTTTGCGTGCACGCGCTTGGCCAGGCCGAGCATGTTGAGCGTGCCGTAGATCGACGTCTTGAGCGTCTTGATGGGGTTGTACTGGTAGTAGACGGGCGAGGCGGGGCAGGCCAGGTTGTAGACCTTGTCGACCTCCGCGTAGTAGGGTGTGGTGACGTCGTGGCGCACGGCCTCGAAGCGGTCGCTGCCCAGCAGGTGGCGGATATTGTCCTTGCTGCCCGTGAAGTAGTTGTCGACACAGATCACGTCGTTGCCTTCCATGACGAGGCGTTCGCAGAGATGCGACCCGATGAAGCCTGCGCCACCGGTTACTAAAATTCTTTCCATATATCGTTTCTTCTCTGATTATTCATCTCGGCGCAAAAGTAGGCCGGGCGCTGGGATTTCTCTGTTTTGAGTGCTGAGGTGGCCGTTGATACGTTCCGAGGTGGTCGTAATACGTTCCGAACCTATTAGAACCACCTCCCTAACCTATTACAATACGTTCCGGACGTATTCCGACCACCTCACCAACGTATTCCAACCACCTCGGAACCTATTCTAATACGTTCGGAACCTATTAAAACCACCTCACCAACGTATTCTAACCACCTCGGAACCTATTCTAATACGTTCCGAACCTATTACAACCACCTCAGAACGTATTACAATACGGTTCCGAATAGTATTTAATCACGTTCCGAACGTGGTTTAATACGGTTCCGAGGTGGTCACAACCACGTTCCGGACGTTATTTAACCACGTTCCGAGGGGTATTTAATATGGTTCTGAGGGGTATTTAATGACGTCCTGAGGGGTATTTAATACGGTTCTGAGGGGTATTTAATACGGTTCCAAGGGGTATTTCATCATGTCCTGAACCATATTTAATGACGTTCGGAACGTGATTATGACCACCTCGGAAGGGTATTTCACCACGTCCGGAAACACCTCGGAAGATCTTCCGAATCGCACCATGGCTTATGGCAAAAAAAGAGAGAGGGCACATCGCTCCGAGCGACGCGTCCTCTCTCCCTCCCCCAGTGGAAAACCAGAACTTATGCGGATTACTTCTGGGCGTTTAGGCGAGCCTGAATGGCCTTGGCCTTTTCTACGGAGGCGCTGTTGTTGGCGTCGATGCCGTAGAGCTCCTTGGCCGGAATCTTGATCTCCATGTTGGTGGGGATATGATTCGGGTCGGCGATTTTCGATTTGTTGAATTCGTAGATGTAGACCCAGAAGACCTTGTTGCCGTAGTATTTCTCGGCCAGCTTGGTCAGGAATTGCCCTGGCTCTAACCGAACGGTGGCCACCACTTTGCGTTTGGGTGCGGCCGGTTTCTCTTTCTTCTCTTTGGCCTTAGCGTCCTCTTTGGCTTTGGCCTCTTCTTCGGCTTTAGCCTTTTCCTTAGCCTCTTTCTCGGCAGCAGCCCGACGCGCCTTGTCGGCGGCTGTAGCCGGATCGAGCTTCTGTTCGTCGGCGATGGAGGTCTGCGGCTTGTCGCCACGACCGGCCTCGGGGGCGTCTTTGTCCTTAGCCTCTTCACCAGGCATGACGAACGTGTCGCCCGTCACCACCTTATCACCGTCCGTGCGACCCATGGCGCGCGTTTCGGACGAAGGTAGGTAGTAGAAGTAGTGGTAGAAGAGTCCGCCGAGGAGGAGCAGCAGCAGGATGCTGAGCACGACGTACAGCGGGAAGTTTGACGAGGAGCGCTTTTCGCTCTTTTTCGGCTGCGGAGTAGGCTCCACGGGTGGGGGCGGCGCGATAGGCGGGATCACCGTCACGGGCTTTTTCCGCGGTGGCCTCTGCTCGTTTGTGCGTCCGGCGTTTGATGTCGGTGTATCGGTTCGGCCCGTTGCCAGAGGCGCTTTCGGCTCATCCTTCTGGGCGGGTTCCGGCGCCTTCGTGTCAACCTTTTCGGCGGTCACTTCGGGCGTAATGATTTGCGATGCTTTGAGGTGTGCTGCAGCCATTTCGCCCACGGTCATGGGTTTACTGCCCACCGAGCGCCCCTCCGACCAGCCCTCGGCGATTTGCTTTTTGATCTCACTATTCATCATTTGAGATTTTTCGTTGTTCCATGTGCTTCCAATCAGGGCGACGGGCTCCACGTCGTCGTCCCCCTCGTCCTCCTCGTCGTCGTCAGTCTCCGCTGTTGGGGCGGGCGGTGCAGGCGTGGGCTCCGTCGGTTCCGACTCGCTGTCGGTCGGTTCATTTTCCGGCGTGGAGATGAAAGAAGGGGTGGAGAGGGGAGCCTCGTCCGCGGGCGCCTCTTCGTCGTCCACATACTCACGCTCAGGGTCTTCGGGCGTCTCAATCGGCGCATCGCTTTCGCTCGCTTCGACAGCTTCGAAGATGGCAAAGGGTTTATTGATGCGGTCTTTCAGCGATTTATCGGGCAGGTACGACAGCCAGTGGTGGGCCGGAATAACGATGCGCTCGCCCTCTGGCGTCACACTTTCGCGCTCTCTGACGGGCACGATCCGAAACTTTCCGATGCCCTTGATTCGTGTCGATCCGTCTTTGATAAGACTGTCGTTCACCAGTGCGGTCAACTCTCCGACGAAGGTCTGCACTGCTGTGCGGTCGCGACCCGTTTGGGCCATCATCAATTCAATGATGCGGTCTGTGGTGATTTTCTCGTTCATGCCTGATCTAAGTTTTTGATGTACGTTCTGAGTCGGGAAGAAGGTCTGAAGACGGGGATCAATTTCGGGGGCAGCAGGTAGCGTTTGCCGCTTTCGGCGTCGGCCGAGTAGCGTTCCGCCTTCTTTTTGAGTTCAAATTGCCCCCATCCCTCGAGTGCAACGATGTCGTTATCTGCGAGCCTGTCGGCCACGATTTGCCCGAACGCGTCCAGCATGCTCTCCACCTCGGGGATTTCCCGGTCGAGGCGCGCGGCCAGTTCAGCTATCAATTCTGTATCTCTCATATGATGGATATATCTCTTTGTTTCTGATTATTCGGAATATAAATCTCAGTAGTTCGCTGATGGATTAAACAACCTTCCGGCCGTATAGTTCGAACGGTTCAGCGGCTTCAATCTGTACGGAGTAAATTTTGCCGAGCTCCATGTCGGCATCCTTGTGCACGAGCACCTCGGGGTCCACTTCGGGCGAGTCGAACTCGGTCCGCCCGATGTAGTAATCCTCCTCGCGGTCCAGCATCACGCGCAGCGTTTTGCCCACCTTTTCCTCTTGCACCTCGGCAGAAATGGCCTCCTGAAGATCCATCAGCGCGTTCAGCCGTTGCTGCTTCACTTCATCTGGCACATTGTCTTGTTCATTTTTATAGGAATGCGTCCCCACCTCGTGACTGTAGGCGAAGGCGCCCATTCGCTCGAAACGCATGTCTCGCGCGAACTGCATCAGTTGTTCGAAGTCGTCGTCCGTCTCTCCGGGATAGCCCACCATCAGTGTGGTACGCAGGTGAATGCCGGGCACTTCTTCCCGAATCCGGGCGATGAGTTCGTAGGTCTCTTCTTTCGTAATATGCCGTCTCATACGCTCCAGCACAGGGTTACTGATGTGTTGGAGGGCGATGTCGAGGTATTTGCAGACGTTCTCGCGCTCACGCATCACGCGCAGCAATTCGTGTGGGAAATGCGACGGATAGCCGTAATGCAGCCTCAGCCACTCCACGCCCGGCACGTCCGATAGTCGCTCGACTAGCTCGGGCAGTACGGCTTTGTGGTAAAGGTCTTGTCCGTAGTAGGTCAGGTCTTGCGCGATGAGTTGAAACTCGCTGATCCCTTTTTCGGTCAACAGTCGGGCCTCCTTCACGATCTCCTCCATCGGACGCGAGCGGTAACGCCCCGTAATGATCGGTATCGAGCAGTAGGAACATTTACGGTCGCACCCCTCAGCGATTTTTAGGTACGCGTAATGTCCGGGAGTCGTCACAACGCGATCTTCCGAAAATTCGCTTAGGTAGGCCTTACCTAAATCGTTCAGCAATTCTTTCCAGTTGAATTTCCCGTAGAAACGATCTACAAACGGAAGCTCCTGCTGGAGTTCCTCTAAGAAACGCTCCGAGAGGCACCCCATCACGTATAGCTTTCCGATGCTTCCGCGCTTCTTCTCCTCGCCCAATTCGAGGATCAAGTTGATAGATTCTTCTTGTGCATCGCCAATAAATGCGCACGTGTTGACAACGACAATTTCGCCGTTGATCTTCTTCGCGTCGTGGGTGACGGTATATCCGTTCAGTTGAAGTTGGCGCATCAACCGCTCCGAATCGACCAGATTTTTCGAGCAACCGAGCGTGATGATATCGACCTTATCTTTTCTCATCGTCCCCGAACAGCGAATCCACGAATGCTTTTCTATTGAATACCTGCAAGTCCTCCATGCCTTCGCCCAAGCCAATGTACTTGACTGGGATCCGGAAATGGTCAGAAATACTGATGACTACACCGCCTTTGGCCGTCCCGTCGAGCTTCGTAATGGCCAGCGCATTGACTTCCGTTGCGGCGGTAAACTGCTTAGCTTGCTCAAAAGCGTTTTGTCCCGTCGATCCGTCGAGCACGAGCAGCACCTCGTGCGGAGCGTCCGGAACGACCTTCTTCATCACGTTCTTGATTTTCGTCAGCTCATTCATCAGGTTGATTTTGTTATGCAGACGCCCTGCCGTATCGATGATCACTACATCCGCTCCAGTCGCTTGTGCCGAATTGAGCGTATCGAAAGCCACCGAAGCCGGATCGGAACCCATCTTTTGCTTGACTACCGGCACACCCACACGTTCGCCCCAAATAACGATCTGCTCTACAGCCGCCGCGCGAAACGTATCGGCTGCTCCTAACAATACAGAATAGCCATGCTTCTTGAATTGATAGGCCAACTTACCGATAGTCGTCGTCTTACCTACTCCATTGACACCAACCACCATGATCACGTAGGGCCTTTTTTCCTCTGGTGTACGGAAGTCATCCGCGTCCTCGGTTTTATTTTCCGTAAGTAGGGTGGCGATTTCTTCACGTAAGATCTTGGTCAGTTCTGCGGTCGAGACATATTTATCTTTCGCGGCGCGTTTCTCGATCCGTTCAATAATCTTCAGGGTCGTATCCACGCCCACGTCAGAAGAGATCAAAACCTCCTCCAGTTCATCCAGCACGGCGTCATCGACCTTGCTTTTTCCCACAATGGCTTTGGTGATCTTAGAGAAGACGTTCTCTTTCGTCTTCGATAGACCTTTGTCTAATGTCTCCTTTTTCTCTTTGCTGAAGAAATCAAAAAATCCCATCTCTTAATCGCGTGATAAGTAGGTAAGTAAGATTGGGCCACAAAAGTAGATCTTTTTCGGAAAGCCTAAGACATACATGATCAGGGCTGCCAGAGTAACCGTATCAAAAACCAAGTAGCTGCATGAGGTAGGGAATATTATAGATAGCACTCCGTTGTCTTCCTTTGACTGAGAGTTGATCTTTCTTCTGCTTGAGAAGAAGCAGAGACAACTTGGGGATGAGATTGAGAAGCGGTTTTGTTGCTTGGCAAATAAGCAAAAACAGGAGAAAGCAAAGTAGCTTTCTCCTGTTTTAATAGGTGGGCGCTGAGGGATTCGAACCCCCGACCCTCTGCTTGTAAGGCAGACGCTCTGAACCAACTGAGCTAAGCGCCCTTTTTTATTTGATTGTGCTGTCGTTCTCTCTTGAAGACGGTGCAAAGATAAGGGCGTTTTCGAAACCTCCAAAAAATGCCATGAAAAAAGTCGATCTTTTTTGAGTTGTCATGGATCATTGGTTTCTCCTTTTGCGTGCTTATGCGTTGTATTCTAAATTATTGGATAGGATATCTATGACTTATTTGCTCTATTCAGATCAAGGTGTTTTTTTTCCTTGTGGATGGCTTTGGCCTAAATAATGGCAAGAGGAAGTGCATGGCTCAGCCTGTTTCGAGAGTAATTGACGGGCTGTCTGTTCTGCGTGGAGGTGTCTTTGGCTACAGGGATCTTATTCCGAATCAGATTCAGACGGATTTTTACTTTTGCCGCCACTTCGTCAGAGGGTTATTGAGACTTTTGCGCGAAGAGAGATCCCCTATTGTTGTATTGTTATATTGTATCATGTATTAGAACAAACAGATCAGATTATGAAAAGGCTTTTATGGTTTGCAGCAGTGGCTGCGGTATGTGTGAGTTGTGGCGGGAAGAAGTCCGGCTACGTGATTGATGGTAAGATTGCCGAGGGTCGTACGGACCTCGAAGGCAAGTACGTGTATCTGATTCCGTACGGATCAGATGGCGCGGCGACAGACAGTGCATTGATCGAGAAGAATACGTTCAAGTTGCAGGGCGAACCTACCGCTGACGGTCTCTATGCTCTCTACTTGAAGGATGAGGGAGACGAGATGATGAGTCGTGTGGGTGAGGCGCCGTTCTCTGCCGTGTTTGTGTTGCAGAAGGGGGAGATGCAGGCTGTACTTGACTCGTTTTCGTATGTGACGGGTACGCCGGAGAATAACGCGTTCAAAGACATTCGTTCGGTGTTGGTTGATGCGCAGAAGAACTATATGAACCTTGTCAGCAACGTCAAGGAGGGCGAATTAGAGGCTGTGAAGGCGAAGGCAAAGCAGCTGGAGGACGAGATGATGGCCAAGGTGAAGGCTTACATCGAGGCGAATCCGAACAAGCTCACTACGGCTAAGCTCCTCACCGATTTCCAGTTTGGGCTGGATGAAAAGACGCAGGAGGCAGCATTGGCCAAGGCGGATTCGGCCTTCATGAAGTTTCCTGGCATCAAGGAGATAGCCGAACATTTGCAGGCGATGAAGAAGGTGGCCGTCGGACAGAAGTTCTCAGACTTTGAGATGGTCGACCTGAAGGGTGACACCCACAAACTGTCGGACTATGTAGGCAAGGGCAACGTGACGCTGGTAGATTTTTGGGCGTCGTGGTGTGGGCCGTGCATGCAGGAGGTGCCGAACTTGAAGAAAACGTATGAGACCTACCACAAGAAGGGATTCGAGATCGTCGGAATCTCGCTTGACTCGGAGAAGGGCGCCTGGGAAGCAGCCGTGAAGGACAAGCAGATGAACTGGATCCACCTGTCCGACCTGAGAGGATGGCAGTCGGCTGGCGGAGCTCTCTACGGTGTACGATCAATCCCGAACACCTTCTTGGTGGATAAGGACGGTACGATTGTCGGTCACAACCTCTTTGGCGAGGAGCTGAATAAGAAGCTGGACGAACTGTTGGCCGAGAAGTAATCCTCCCCGAAACTTTGTGTATAGGTATGATAAAGCGGCAAGGCAAGTGTACAATGTGATACGGCCTTGCCGCTTTCCTTTTACTTTTGCTCCATCTGATTTCAAAACACGATAATCACTATGTTCAAGAAAGAAACTTACATTCAGCGGCGTGAGGCCCTGAAGAAGGCTGTTGGCACGGGCCTGTTGTTATTCATGGGTAACGACGAAGCGGGTTGCAACTTTGAGGACAACCTCTATCCCTACCGTCAGGACTCTACGTTCCTCTACTATTTTGGCTTGCCCTATGCGGGGCTAATGGCCGTCATTGACATCGATGAGAACCGCGAGATCATCTTCGGCGACGAACTGACGATCGACGCCATCGTCTGGATGGGTGTGCAGCCGACACTCCACGAAAAGAGCGAAGCTGCCGGCATTAAAGACGTCCGTCCGTCGGCCGAGCTGAAACCCTACCTCGAGGCAGCCGCCCGCAAGGGACAGCCCGTGCGTTACCTGCCGACTTACCGCCCCGAACATCGCATCAAACTGCTCTCTCTGCTGGGTATTATGCCGGGTGCAGAGCAGCCGTCGGTGGAGTTCATCAAGGCAGTGGTGAATATGAGGAACTACAAGTCGGACGAGGAGATTGTAGAGATCGAAAGGGCGTGCAATGTGACGGCCGACATGCATCTACGTTCGTTACAGATGGTACGTCCGGGAATGCGGGAGTGCGAAGTGGCGGCTGCTGTGCAGGAAGTGGCGGCTGCGCACAACTTCATGCTCTCGTTCCCGACCATTGCCACAGTGCACGGCGAGACGCTCCACAACCACGACCACAGCAACGTGATCCGTAGCGGGCAACTCTTCCTGCTCGATGCGGGCGCAGAGACAGAGATGGGCTACGCGGGCGATATGTCGAGCACAGTGCCTGCCGATCCGAAGTTCACCGCACGTCAGAAGGAAATGTTCGAGATCCAGTTGGCCAGCCACGAGGCGGCCGTCAAGGCGCTTCGTCCCGGCATCCGATTCGAGGAAGTGTACGACCTGTCGGCCGAGGTGATCGTCGAGGGCATGAAAAGCGCAGGGCTGATGAAGGGTGACGCCAAGGAGGCTGTCAAGGCCGGTGCGCATGCGCTCTTCTTCCCCCACGGACTGGGCCACATGATGGGCCTCGATGTGCATGACATGGAGAACTTAGGCGAGGCTTACGTCGGCTATGGCGACCAACCGAAGAGCAAACAGTTTGGACGCAAGTCGCTGCGGTTGGCCCGTGAGCTGGAGCCGGGATTTGTGCTGACCATTGAGCCGGGTATCTACTTCATCCCGCAGCTCATTGACTCGTGGCACGCAGAGAAGCGGTTCGCAGACTTCATCAACTACGACAAGGTGATCACCTACAAAGACTTCGGCGGTATCCGCAACGAAGAGGACTACTTGATCACTGCCGATGGTGCGCGTCTCTTAGGCAAGAAGATCCTGCGCCATGCGGACGCACTGGAGGAGCTGCGGAAGGGCTGATGGCGGAATGACGGACCGTTAGTTGTCCGTCGTTAGCGCTTATGCCGGGTATCCCGATCGCGGATGCCCGGCATTTTTTATGTGCTCCCGTGCGAGGAGCGGGGCAAACCGTCCGTCGCGGGCGAGGGGTAGCGGCCAAAACAAGCGAGGCCGCCCGGCGGGATCTCCCCGGCAGGCAGCCTCTTGTTGGTATTCAATGTCGTGTACCCCCAATGGCTTTCGCAAGCCCTACACGGGGAGCACTTCATTGATGATTGACATCAGTCGAGGCGCTCGGGGATGACTTTCGCAAGTCCTATGGAAGATGAGCGCCCCAAAATGATCACTTATAGTATATGAAACAACTCCGGACGGACTTATCGCAAGTCGGTTGGTCGATGGAGCGTTATGATAGAGTAGTATGAGTGGGCGTACGCCAGATGTCACACGCTGGCGCGCGCCCTAATTGCAATTTCTGTTAGAGTCCTAACTGGTTCAGGATGAATTCGAAAATGAACGACCAGTTAGCTATCGATTGCTCGGTGCTTTGTCCCGATCCGTGGCCGCTATCATAGTCGATATGCAGGATGACGGGGTTCAGCTGACCGGGGTTGTTCTGCAGGGCCGCCACAAATTTCTTGGCGTGGAGCGGGTCGACACGACTGTCGTTGGCACCGGTGGTGACGAGCATGGTTGGCAGGTTGACCCCCGAGCGAATGTTGTGGTAAGGCGAGTAGGGGAAGAGCCAGCGGAACTGTTCGGCGTCGTCCGAGGAGCCATACTCGGGGATCCAGTAGCGGGCGATGAGGAAGCGGTGGTAGCGGAGCATGTCCAGCAGCGGCACCTGGCAGACGATGGCCCGGTAGAGGTCCGGCCGCTGCGTAGCGATCGCGCCCATGAGCAGGCCGCCGTTGCTGCCTCCCTTAGCCGCAATGCGGGTGGGGTTGGTGTACTTCTCGCGGATGAGCCACTCGGCGCAGCTGTTAAAGTCGTCGAAGGTGTTCTGCTTCTTGTCCAGCATACCGCTGCGGTGCCAGCTCTCGCCATACTCGTCGCCGCCGCGGATACCGGCTTCCACCACGACCACTCCGCGTTCCAGCAGTGAGCGGTAAAATCCGATATAGCTGGGTGCGATACCGTCGTTGAATCCGCCGTATCCGTCGATCAGCACCGGGTTATTGCCGTCCATTTTGAGCCCCTTCTTGTGGTAGATGAAGGCGGGGATCTTCGTGCCGTCCTTCGAAGGGTAGAAAATGATCTTAGCCTCGATGTCGCTCATGTCTATCGGCGTCTCGCGGGCGAAATAGAGCTTCCATTTGAAGTCTTTGGGTGAGGCCACGAAGGTTTTGGGCATCGTGGTGAAGGTGTTCAGGGTCATGTAGATCGAATCCTTCTCGCGGTCGTAGCTGATGCCGCCCACGTTTCCCAGCTCGGGCAGCTCGATTTCGCGCTGCCGATGGCCCTCCAGATCGTAGAGCGTGAGGCGGCTCTGGATGTCCTTCTTGTCCTGGACGATGATGTTGTGTTTCGTCACTACGCAGTTCTGCATCACGGTCTCGCCTTCGGGGATGAGCACCCGCCAGTCCTTGTATTCGGGTCGGGCCACGTCGGCCGTCATTAGGCGGAAGTTGGGCGCGTGATCGTTGGTGAACATATACATGCGGTCGCCAATGATCTGCGGATAGGCGTTCGAAACGGTGCTCTCATAGATGAGTCGTCCCTTCTCGTTCGTGCCCGTGCGACGGATGTAGGCCTTGTTGGAGTAAAAATCGCTCTCGCCATAGACCGTCATGTCGCCGTATCGGTTATCGTAGATGAAGAAGCTGTTTTTGGCGTCGTCCGTGGTGCCAATCTGGCGCGCTTTGGAGGCTGGGGTGCCGAACTCCCAGAGATACGTCTTGAGGGGGCGCTGGGCGGCCACGTCCTCCGGCGAACGGAAGGTGACATAGGCGTGCTTCTGGTCCTTGGTCCACTTAAAGTCGAACGTATTTTCGAGCGGTTTGCCGATCTGTTTCCCCGTGCGCGTATCAATGAAATACGTCGTCGAGATCTCCGCGCCACTCTTTTGAGCGCTGATTGCTGCCCGGTTGCCGTCGTAGGTATAGGCCACGCCGGAGGTCGACGTCTTGCCCGTGGGGTCGATGGCCACCGGGTCCCAGATGAGTACACGCTTGCCATTCAGGATGGTGTAGATGCGATACTGCTTGTCGCCCTTCATCTTCACGGTTTGAAAAACGCGATCGCCGACGTTGGTCAGCGGTCCCTCGTAATCGCGGTCGATATAGGCTGCGAGTTGTTCACGTACGCCCGGATGCACCTGCTGTGTCTTCTGGAGGTACTCGATACCATAGTCATGCTGCGCTTTTGACCAGGCCACGACGGCCGGATCGTCCTTATCCTCAAGCCATCGGTAGGGGTCGGTAAAGACAACATTGTGAATCGTGTCTCTTACGGCATGTTGGGGGGTTGCCGGCGGTCGAAACTCGACCTGTGCCCGCCCCGCTGTTCCAGCGAACAGCATCATCGGGAGCCAGTACTGATATTTCATCTTGTGTGGTATAAAAGTGGTGATGTCTATTGAAAACGTGGGCAAAGAAGGGAATGAAAATCGAAAAAATGAAGCCCGAATGCAAAAAAGATCTCTCCTTGTCGCGCCGAATAGGGTGGGGGAGGGGCGGGAGCGGGGGAAGGCCGATCGGGATTCCTCGCGTATCTTTGCCCTACCCACTAAATATCCCCTGCATGTATGCCCACCATCTTCATCCTTTTCGGATTCCGATTCATGTTTTACTCTAACGACCACGAACCCATCCATGTGCATGTGACAAAAGGAGACATCCGAGCCAAATTCAACCTCTTTCCCGTCACACTGGTGCAGAATCACGGACTGAAGCCATCGGAGCTCAAGCTCGTAGAGCATGTGATCCGTGAGAATCAAGAAATCATTGCCGAGCATTGGAATCGGTTCTTTAACCAATCAAGATAAACAAAATGGATATGCTACACATTGAAAAGATCTGGCTGACCGACGACGCCATATGGATACGCACTGCGGACGGACGCGAGGCCGCCGAACGCTTTGTCGACTACCCGCGACTGGCCCGCGCTACCGCCGACGAGCGCGCCCGTTACCTGGCCGACGGGGCGGGGATACACTGGCCGGAGCTGGATGAAGACCTCTGTTACGAGGGATTCTTTGCGCCTAAGACGCGCAGCCCGCTGTACGATTTCTTCATGGCGCACCCGGAGCTGGACGCCTCGGCTGTAGCCCGGCGGATGAAAATGCCGCAGAGCCTCCTCGCCCAGTACCTCAGCGGGGCGCGACAGCTGTCGGAGCAGGGCTTTGAGGAGATCGTGCGAACGGTGCGCTCCATTGGCCGCGAGTTGGTCGAGGTTTAGCCCTTGCGCCTATATATATAGGTATAGACGTGCGGGGACGCGCGCTTGTCGCTGTCGGTGGGAGATACGAAGACTTGGAAATACCCGTTGTCTCGGACGATACTAAATGCCTGATCAAGGTATTCAATATTGTCTGAGACAATGATAAATACCTAATCCAACTATCTATCATTGATCGAATCAACAATAAATAAGAGTTTCGACATTTATTATCGTCTCCGAAAACATTGAATACCTGCATGAGTTGTTTATTATTATCTCAGACAATGACTCCCCCCGAGGGGTGAAGTCTCCCCGCGCCCGAGACAGTGTCACCTTCGAAGGCTCGGAATCTTTTATTGATAGAGACCGTAAGGGTTTTCCACGTGCGGCGTCTCTCTATGTCTGAAAAAGTGTCACCTTTGGGTGTCTAAAATCTCTTATTGACAGAGACCGTAAGAGTTTTCTACGTGCGGAGTCTCTCTATGTCTGAAAAAGTGTCACCTTTGGAGGTCTAAAATCTCTTATTGACAGAGACCGTAAAAGTTTTTTGCATGCAGAGCTTCTCTATGTCAGAAATGGTTGTACCTTTGGGGCCATCAGATCGCTCCTCGTCTGAGGTGGGAGAGGCTTCCCGAAAGAGACGTTTCTTCGTGCTTCAGACAATGAGAGATTTGTTCGAGTAAAATTCACCATATTTGCACACAATTCTAGACCATGTAATGTTATGACGAAAGAAAAAGTGAGCAGCTACGAGCTCCCAAAAACGGTAAACTTTATCGTAGCCAACACCTCGAGATTCTCCGCAGAGGAGTATGTACCCTATCAAGTAGAGCTTTTCAAGCACGTCAAGGCAGCCGACCAAACGAAGATCAAACTGCCGGCCGGCATGGCCGAGGAGTGGGATCGCCTGAACGGTGTCGGGATGGAGATCAACAAGGTCACCGCCACTTCGGGCCTTACCAAAGCCAAGCAGAAGAAAGATCAGGAGCGCGACCGCCTGCTGATACACCTCTTCGGCATGATCCGCCAGCAGAAGTACGCGCCCAAGAAGGAGACCATCGAAGCCGCCGACCGCCTCAGCATCATCGTGGCCCCCTATCTGGGAGCACGCGACAAGCGCTGCGACATCAAATCCGGGCTCATCCTGGGGCTGGAAAAAGACCTCGGTAAGGCCCCGGCCGACGTGGCAGCTGTGGGACTCACCGACACCCTGAGCCAACTGCACACCGTCAACGCGGAATACATGACCCTGGGCGGAGCCAGCGACGCCGAAATCATCGAACGCAGTAAGTTGCCGTCCATTCGGGACGTCCGAGATGCCATCGACAAGATCCATCTGGTGGCCTGCCAGGTGCTCCAAGCCAACTACTTGACCACCACCAAGGACGAGGAGCGCACGGCCATCGAGACCTTGGCCGAACAGATGAACCAGGTCACCCTCCGCTACAAGTCGCGCCACAACGTCAGTGAGGCCCAGAAGAAATCTGCCGCCGAGAAGCATCCCAAGGAACCCAAGGAGCCGAAGGAGCCCAAAAAGCCGGCCGATCCGAAAGATCCCAAGGACCCGAAAAAGCCCGACGCGCCCAAGGATCCGAAGGACCCCAAGCAGCCCGGCACCGGCCCCGGCGAGCAGCCCAAACCGGGCGGCGAACAACCCAAACCGGGCGGCAGCGACGGAGGCCCCGACATCCACCTTCCGGAAGAGTAAGACGAGACGAGAGACAATGATCTAAGAGCGAGAAACGCCGTGCGCATGCGTTCACCCCGCAGGTGCCCGGCCGTTTTTCGCTTTGCGGTTTACGCGTGAACCCTACTGTTTTTAGCTATTCGCTTTGCGGTTTGCGCATGAGTCCTACTGATTTTAGCTATTCGCTTTACGGTTTACGCGTGGGTCCTACTGATTTTAGCTATTCGCTTTACGGTTTACACGTGAGCCCTACTGATTTTAGCTTTTGATTTTTCACTTATCCGTTTCTCCGACTCGTTTTTAACTTTTCGTTTTTCATTTTTTAGCTTCCTCGACGCAGCGTTTGGCTGCGTTTTTCGCATCACAGATCACGTATTACACACACAACAAAATATCTACGAAAATGAAAAGAACAACCCCTTGGATCGTGGCGCTGGCCTGCCTCACCACGATCGGCGGCTCCCTCTGGGCCGCCAGCGAAATGAATCTCGCACCTTGGGCCGCCCCCGCTCCGGCCCCGGCGCCTGCACCGAAGCAGTTGACCGTCACGGCCGCCCCAACCGACAGCGTGGCCGACACTGGAGGCACCGTGACTCTCACTATCAACAGCGATACCGCGTGGTCAGCGTCAAGCAACGCGGCATGGGCCACGGTATCCCCAACCAGCGGGTCTAAGGACGACGGATCGGTGACCGTGACCGTAGATGCCAACACGACCTCCTCCCCACGTACAGCCACAATCGAGGTTCACGCCACGGATAGCGCCGACTTGAAGCAGACGATTACGATCAACCAGAAGGCCCAAGCACCGGCCAACAAACCGATCACAGCTTTGACTATCAGCAAGGAAAAGGATACGGTAGATATTGGAGGTACGATCACGCTCAATGTGACAATCACTCCCTCAGACGCCACTAACCAGACGCTGACTTGGACAAGCTCGAACACATCGGTGGTTGCCGCCCCTACGTCCACGACGACCTCAATGACGGCTACCGCCTCGGCTGCGGGAAATACCACAATCACCGTCACAACGACAGATGGCAGCAACCTGACCAAGACCTGCAACGTGCATGTTCGGGCGGCCACAGTCCCGGTAACGAACGTCAATCTTGCGGCCCATGACACCCTGACCGTGGGAGGCGGCGCCAAGACGCTGATCGCCACCATCGTTCCCAGCAACGCCACGAATCAGGCCGTCACTTGGATGAGTACGAACCCCGGAGTGGCCACCGTCACGCAGGGTCCGGGACTCACGGCCACCATCACTCCGGTCGCTGCCGGCACGACGGCCATCCGGGTCACGACAGCCGACGGAAACTTCCAAAAGTCGTGCGACGTCTTAGTCAAACCCGCCGCTGGCACGCCTCGCACCTTCACCGTCACCCCGACAACCTTCTCCAACCCCGCTTCTGGCGGATCGGGTAGGGACACGATCAACATCGCCTCCAACGTCGCTTGGGTGGCCACCGTGCAAGCCGGACAAAACTGGCTCAGCGCCGAGGGTGCCACGACGGGAACGGGTAACGGTCGCGTGATCCTCGCCTACACCACCAACACCTCCGCCGCCCGCTCGGCCACCGTGACACTCAAGACCGCCGCAAACGACACGACCGTCACCGTCACCGTCAATCAGGCCGCGGGAAGCGCCGTCCTCGAGCTCGAAGACACCGCCCAGCTGCGGAATGTGCCCTTCACCGGCAGCAATATCTCGATCAAGGTCAAGAGCAACGTCCGCTGGCGAATCACGTCCGACGCCGGCCCCTGGATCCAGTTCCTCGACACGCAGGGCAACCCGCAGACAGCCCGCCAAGGCGGCAACGACCAGACCGTTACCGTGCGCGTCCTGCCGAACCTCGCCACCATCGGTCGCACGGCCAAGATCACCGTCGAGACAGAGCAAACGGGCGTACCCAAAATCACGCGGACGGCTAACGTCAGCCAGTCTGCCACCGATTTTAGCTTCAATATCAACGGTCTGCCCGAGCCCGTGGACGCTGCTGGCGGAGAGTTCGCCCTCGCCCTCAGCGGCAGCGCAAACTATGCCGTGTCCACCCGCAACACAGATTGGCTAAAGATCAAAGAAGCCGCGGTGGAGAAGGACTCCATCAGCTATGCCGGCGGCACGCGCACCTTCAAGTTCCTCGTCAAGGGTAACGAGACGGGCGGTCCGCGCATAGGCTACGTCCGTGTTTACTACGGCGGCACACTCGTCCAAACGCGCAAAGTCACCCAGACGGGCAACCAGATCAATGTCCAAATCATTACCCCGGGAACAATTCCCGTCAACGGCGGTACGAAAGAGGTCCGCATCAGTGGCTCCGCCAAGTGGAACATTCGCATCTCAGCCGACTGGCTCCGCGTCGATAAGAAGAAGGCTGCCACGGGAGCGGTCAACGATACTCTGATCACCTTCCGCGCTGCCGGAAAGAACACCAGCATCCAGCCGCGTACGGCCACCGTTACCGTCCTCACCAAGCTGGGAAAAGAAGCCGCTTCGTTCACCCTCACCCAGGACGGCACTTTCTCCACCGTCTACGACAAGAATCTCTTCGAGTCGACCTCAGAAAAGGGCGGCGAGCGCACCGTCACCGTCAACAGCGAACAGCCCTGGCTGCCTACGCTGAGCGAAGTGGCGGCTGCCCCCGCTGCAACTGCCGAGCTGCTTCGCGTGGGCGTATCCGGCACGGACACAACGCTCACCTGGCTCACCGTTAACTACGACCGTGAGGCAGGACCTTCCCGCTACAACGGCACCGTCAAGATCGTCGTCAAGCCGAATAAGACACAGCTCTCTCGTGAGGCGCTGCTGATCCTCAAAACCACCAATGGCGTGGCCCTTGACACAGTCGTCATCAAGCAGTATAACGTCAGCGGTAAAATGACGCCGCGCGCCGCCGAGGTCAAGGTAACGTCCCTGACAATGAACCGTCCGAACGTGACCATCAACGGCGAGAAGAACGTACAGCTCTCGGTAGCTGTCAAGCCAGACAACGCGACGAACAAAAACGTGACATGGGCCAGCAGCGACACCTCGATCGCCAAAGTTGACGCCAAGGGACTCGTCACCATCGGCCGTAAGAAGGGCAAAGTGACGATCACCGCCACCGCAGCTGACGGCAGCGGCGTAAAGGCCACCAGCATCATCGACGTACTTATCCCGCAAGCAAACATGGAGCTCTCCGGCCTGAAGGTGTACGCCACCGCTGGCCAGTTGCACCTGTCGCTGCCCGCGTCGGATGACGTACAGATCTACGCGGTCTCGGGTGCGCTCGTTCGCTCCTTCACTGCTCCTGCTGGCGACACATCCGTAGCGCTTCCGTCGGGCATCTACATCGTTCGCATCGGATCGCTGACCGAGAAGGTTGCCGTGGAGTAATCTCTTAACGGCTAACGGTTAATGGCCAATAGCGACGCTTGAATTGGGCTAAGCATTGGCCATTCGCCATTCGGCATATCCAAAGAAGTCCCCCGGGCAAGGAGCAATCCTTAGCGCGGGGGACTTTTTTATGGGCGATAGGGACGGCTGCGGGGCGGATTAGGCCTCGCTGACGTACTGGAGATTGGCGGGGCGAGCTGCACAATGCTCGGCAATGGCGCGGCGATCGTCGTCGGGTTCTACGGCGGTGATTCGTAGATGGGGCTTGACGAGTGCAGCGAGTAAGGTCTGCTCCCCGTAGCCGGTATTGCGTAGCGTCACTTCGCCGCTGTCGGGCAGGGCGGAAATTTCGGCCGTGTAGTTGTCGTGCTGGCGTAATGCGTGGCGAACGGCTCGTTCGACGGATGGCCCCTTGTAAATATAGTTGTGGAGGACAAGGTCGGCAAAGTACGCGGGCGTTTCTACGCGGCGGCAAAGGGCCTCGTATTCTGCACGATAGAATTGGCGAAGCTGGCGGGCCCGTGCGATATGGTCCGTGCCAAAACGTGTGTCAGCGGGGGTGATGCGAGGGAGCACGCGAACGTGAATGCTGCCACGGCGGAGCATGAAGTCTTGCTTGGGTAAAACATGTCCCGTACCGTGAAGCACGACGGGTAGCAGGTCCATATTTAATTGTTCAGCCAGGAAAAATGCACCTCGCCGGAAGCGCAATAGCGAGCAATCGGGGGAGCGGGTACCTTCCGGGAAGATCGCAATGGAGTAGCCCTGATGTTTGGCCTCGCGCAGGTGTTCCAAAGTGCGGTCAAGTCCCTCCGTGACGGGATAAAAGTCTGCGTAACGGATCAATTGGCCATAGAAGGGAGAATGCCACACCCAATCGTTCGTCAAAATGATGAGCTTGGGGGTGAGCATGAGCAAACACATGAGGTCGAGGTGAGACTGGTGATTGCACAGGATGACAGATGGCCGACGAAAATCCTCGCCGCAGGTGTTCTCTACCGTAGTGCGCACCTGGGGGAAGTGGTGCATGGTGAAACGAGCCACGCTGTAAAGCATGCGATGGTAAGCGGCTTTTTTACGACTCGTTTTTTTGCCCAAAGTGAACATCACCCATCCTACAACGGTCAATCCAAAACTCAAGACGAGGAAATACGTAAACGCATAGATGCTTATGAGCAAATTGCGGAGTGTTACAGGCATGCGGCGAGCTTTCCCGCGCGTAGACGTCAGGAAACCAAAAAGAAAAGGCGGAAAAATGTACGCCATAACTACCACGGAAAACATCCCCACCACGGTTACCTCGCCGAGGGAACGAAGCGCTGGGTGACGGGCAAAAATCATCGCACCCATGCCCACAAACATAATGGCGGCAGAGAGGGCTATGCTGTCTTTGTATGATGCCAAAGTGCGGCGCCGATAAGTGTACTCATAAATGAGTCCTTCCGTCATGAAGATGGTGTAATCGTCGCCTTGACCGAATATAAACGTGGCCAGGATGATATTTACGATGTTGAATTTCATGTCGAAAATGCCCATCAATCCAAGAATCCAAACCCAACTGAGCGCGAGGGGTAGAAAGGCTATCAAACTGAGTTCGAGCCGACCCAGGGAGAACAGCAGGAAGATAAAAACGATGAAACCGCAGACGTAGAGGACATAATTGAAGTTATCCGACAGGGAGGCGATCATGCGGCGGGTCATCGACTCAGCATCAAAGGCGATAGAGGCGGTGTTGCGATCGTTCAGGGCCTTTTCTACGGCCGGAGCACGGTCGGCGTCAAGATACAAGAGGTTGACAATCATCGTTTTTTGGGGCCGCTCAAATACATAGCTTCCGCCTACGGTCTGGCGAAGGGGATTGAAAAATTCAAGTCCTTCGATCGACCACGATCGGCTTACGGACGCATTGAAAGCACCGAATGCATCGGCACGAAAGCCCAGCCGCGAAGCCTCTTCATTCAAAATATTTAGCACAGAGTCTCGCCGCGTTTTCCAAAAAGCCTCCCACCGGCCGAGACGCTCTGCTTGACGAGCGCGCGAAGGAATCAGGCCGTCAATGCCTCCCACGCGACTGATATCGCCTCTTTTTTTCAGGTCAGCGAGGGCCGCGAGACTCTGTTCGTTGGCTTCTAAGGCCGAATCGGGCGTGGCGCCTTCCGTCACGTAATAAAGAATGTGTTGATTTTCGCTCAACATGGCCCGCAGGTGTGCAAAATCTTTCCGATGGGCGTCCGTCATGTAATTAATGCGTGCCATATCGGCCTCAAAAGACGATCCGTCAGAAAAAAAGCTCAATAAAATGGTGAGAAAGACCACCGCGCCAATCACCACGCGATTACTTCCCCACGGGCGAGATGTAAACCATCTAAAAGGCGAATAATCAGGGCGCGGTACGGCCCGATGCGGAAGTAAATGGGGCAAAAAAAGGAGTACAAAAAGGATCGTCCCAACGAGCAGAAGCGATGCAAACCAACCGAGATCTCGCATCGCATCTGAATTGATAAAAACAAGGCTCATAAAGGCGCTAACCGTAGTCACATTACCCACGGTTAGGGGACGGACGATGTCTTTTATTACTGCACGAGGGTTGGGCGTATGATGGTGATGGCCAATGAAATGCAGCGGATAGTTTATTGCGATACCGAAGATGATGGAACTAATGCCAACGGCAATTGTGGAGGCCTCGCCGCGAATAAGATGAAGCGCAGCAAGGGCAAAAAGTCCACCGAAAAGGACGGCCGCAAACACAAGACCTATTTCTCGCGCACTCCGGAAGGAATAAATGAGGAGCGCAAGAATAATGACGGCCGAAAGGATGCCCGTAAACAGCGCGTCTTGTCTAATCCGATTGGCGTTGGAGAGGGAGATTTCCACGGCTCCAAAACTATGGAATGAGACACCCTTGAACACCCGTTCGGTCTCCGCCATACACGTTTTGAGGTTCTTGATAAAGCGCTCATTCGCAGATGTTTCGCTGGCAGGGATGCCGCATTCAATCATGAGTAATGCACGCCCGTCATCGGCAAAGATGTGATCCTGAAAGAGGCTAAAACGTCCGCCAGCTTGCATGTTGCGAAGCCGATCCACCGCCCCTTCGGTCAATCGGAGGGGGTCGGCCAATAGCTGCGGCCTTAAAATCATGCCGACGGACGAGGTGAGGATGTCCCGATCCGCCTCCAAACGACGAGCGATGGCTGCGCGATTCAGCGTGGAATCTATTCGCTGATAATCCTCATCGGTGAGAAAGTACGGCATGTTATCTGTCACAAATTCAGCCACCTCCATCATTTCCGCGGGGTCAATTCGATAGCGAAGACGCTGTATGCGATTCGCCTCAGGCATCGCCTGCAGCCGTTCGGCCAGCGCGTCGATTGCCTCCACCTGTTCAGCCCGCGCTTCGTCGGTCGTGTCGGTTGCGCTGCAATAAACCGTGATGTGATTGGAGAGGATCACGTCCCGATAGGCATTATTTATGCGCGCATTTTCGCTGTCGTTAGGCAGAAAGCGTGCAATGTCTTCCTTAAATCCTAACCGGTAAGCCGAAAAGAGGCAAAAAGCTGTGAGAAAGAGCAATAGCACAAGAAGCAGCGCCCTATGTCGGGCGAAAAAATCATAGATGGAAAGTATAAGATGACTCATGGGCGAGTAAAAAATGGATATTGAAAAACGAATTGCCTTTATATCATCCGATGTAGGCGACTGCAAAAATGGCGTACTAATTTCATTTGCCCATATATACCCCCAGAAAAAATGCAGCGCCCTCGTTTTGCCGATAGAAAGGGTCATGCACCTCTTCAGGAAGCCATCCATCGCTCAAAATACTAAGCGAGATGAATGTTGCTTAGTGTATCTCTCAGAAGCGATTAAGCGGCAGAAATGTTCCTTAGTTGCTCTACCGAAGCAATTAAGCCGTAAAAATGTCTCTTAGTTGCTCTGATGAAGCAATTAAGCCGTAAAAATGTCTCTTAGTTGCTCTATCGAAGCAATTAAGCCACAAAAATGTCTCTTAATTGCTTCATCAGAGCAACTAAATGACATGAATGTGATTTAGTATTTTCGATCCAAGATATAGTCCTGCAAAACGTATTCAGCCTTGCCCGAATCAAAGCAAAGTTTATGCAAAACAGCATGAACTTCCTTTTGATCAAATAGAGACCTATGCGAAATGTATCGACCTTTTATTTGAATCGAAAAGGAGTTATGCGAAATAGCATATTGGACATTTCTGTAGGGGCGTATTGCATACGCCCTCTCAAGACACCTTAAAAAGTGGTGTATGATTAGAAATCTGGGTACATATGGGGCGTATTCAATACGCCCCTACGCTGACAGACTAAAAGGTCTATTCCTAAGATCAATTTTGGGGTTATGCAAAATAGTATGACCCTTTTTTTGATCCGAAAAATGTTCATGCAGAACCGATTGTCCATCTATTTGAATTGAAAAAGGATCATGCAAAACGGTATATTGGGTATTTCTGTAGGGGCGTATTGCATACGCCCCCTTAGGATGTCCCCAAAAGGAATATATGATTAGAAATGCAGATACATTTGGTGCGTATTCAATACGCCCCTACGCTGACGGACGAAAAGGTCTATTCCTAAGATCAATTTTTGATCATGAAAAATAGAACGACTATTTTTTTGATCCGAAAAATGTTCATGCAGAATTGATTGTCGCTCTATTTGGATCGAAAAATGGTCATGTGAAATGGTACGACCCTTTTTTTGATCTGAAAAATGGTCATGCGAAATGGCATATTGGATATTTCTGTAGGGGCGTATTGCATACGCCACCTCAAGACATCTTAAAAAGTGGTGTATGATCAGAATCCAGGTACATGTGGGGCGTATTCAATACGCCCCTACCATGACGGACAAGAAGGTTTATTTCTAAGATCAATTTTTTAGTTATGCGAAATAGTATGATCTTCTTTTTGATCTAAAAAATGTTCATGCAAAATCTATTATACCTCTATTGTAATCGAGAAAGGGGTATGCGAAGTGACATGACCATTTTTTTGATCATAAAAAGGATCATGCAAAACGGTATATTCGGTATTTCTGTAGGGGCGTATTGCATACGTCTCCTTAGGATGTCCCCCAAAGGAACGTATGATCAGAAATCCAGATACATGTGGGGCGTATTCAATACGCCCCTACCCTGACGGTAGAAAGGGTCTATACCTAAGATCAATTTGAGGTTATGCGAAATGTGATGACCTTTTTTTGATCTAAAAAATGGTCATACAGTATTGATTATCCCTCTATTTGAATCGAGAAATGATCATGTGAAATGGCATGACCTTCTTTTTGATCCGAAAAATTGTCATGCGAAATGGCAGGATAGGATTTTGGGAAAATGTTTTAGAGAGGTATTTCTGAGGCACTTATTTCAGGGAGTATTTTTCTTGTTGCGAGATGGAAATAGTTTAGATTGAAGGAGAAAAAGGAACGATAGGAGCAAAAAAAGTCCTGCCAGAGGGAGAAAATGAAGCTCCACGTCTGGCAGGACGGTCATTTTTTAGCTATATTTCTTCACGCCGTATAGGTTGAGGCCGATGTGTCGCCACCTTTTCCTGTCCAATTGGTGTGGAAGAAAGTCCCGCGCTCACGATCGACGCGTTCGTAAGTGTGCGCCCCAAAAAAGTCGCGCTGCGCCTGTAAGAGGTTGGCCGGCAGACGCTCCGTGCGGTAACCATCGAAGTAGGAAAGCGCCGCGCTCATCGATGGCACAGGAATTCCGTTCGTGACGGCCGACGCCACCACGCTTCGCCAACCAGATTGGGCCGTGAGAACTTTCTCCTTGAAAAATGGATCCAAAAGAAGGTTCGTGAGGTTCGGCATGCGGTCAAAAGCCTCCTTAATTTTGCCCAAGAAGACCGACCGGATGATGCATCCACCGCGCCACATGAGCGCGATGCCGCCGTTGTTGAGATTCCAGCCGTAAGTGTGGGCCGCCTGACGCATCAGGGCATAACCTTGGGCATAAGAAACGATCTTGGCGGCGTACAGGGCGTCGTGTAGGTCGCTGAGGAAGGCCGCGCGATCGCCCGCGAACGTCTTTTTCGGCCCAGAAAGTTCCGCGGAGGCCGCCACGCGTTCCTCTTTCATCGCAGAAAGGCTGCGGGCAAACACCGCCTCCGTAATTAGCGTCAGGGGGACACCCTCGTCGAGGGCCGCGATGGCTGTCCACTTGCCGGTGCCCTTCTGGCCGGCCGCGTCGAGGATATAATCGAGCGTATATGCGCCCGTGTCGTCGCGATAGGCCAAAATATCTCGGGTGATTTCGATCAGGTAACTGTCCAAATCTCCCTCGTTCCACTTGGCAAACACGTCGTGCATCTCCGCGTTCGACATTCCGAGCAAATCTTTCATGATTTGGTACGTCTCGCAGATCAATTGCATGTCGCCATATTCTATGCCATTGTGCACCATCTTGACAAAGTGTCCCGCGCCGTCCTCGCCGACCCAATCGCAGCAAGGCATGCCGTCGGCTTTGGCGCAGATGGATTGAAAGATGGGCTTCACGAGCGGCCATGCGGCCGTGGAACCTCCCGGCATCATCGATGGGCCGTTAAGAGCACCCTCTTCACCGCCCGAGACGCCTGTTCCGATGTAAAATAAGCCCTTGCTTTCTACGTACTTCGTTCTCCGGATCGTGTCGGGGAAGTGCGTATTTCCCCCGTCAATAATCACGTCGCCGGGTTCGAGGTGGGGAATCAGCTGCTCGATTAAATCGTCCACAGCAGGCCCCGCCTTGACCAGCATCATCACCTTTCGCGGCCTTCGGATGGCCCTGCAAAACTCCGCGATCGTATGCGTGGCGATAAATTTTTTGCCGCGCCCTCGCCCGTTCACGAAATGGTCCACTTTTTCCGTCGTACGGTTATACACGGCCACCGTATAGCCCTTACTTTCCATATTGAGCACCAGATTCTCGCCCATCACGGCGAGTCCGATCAGCCCGATGTCTGCCAAATTCTCCATTTGATTGTTCTATTATATAGTTAGGGATTGTATGTGATACGTTTGAAATCAGAATAGTCTCCTGTCGTTTTGCAGCAGTCCGTTTTTGCCCGTGGGCAGAGGGGCAATGTTTTCATCCATCCCCTTTGGGGCGTTAAAAAGACCGGTGCCACGAGTCGATACTTTAGAAGCGAGAGTAAATTGATGTATCGTAAAATCGCTCATCCGTTAAATGAGGACATAAATTGAGGATCTCTTTTGCAGGGCCATATACCTTGTATGATAACAAGTGTTCCGTTGTTCCCTATTCGATAGATCAACTTATAACGTTTATCTACCACAATGGATCGATAAGTTTTTTCGGCACGCTGCAAATGTGATTCAATGCGCCCTGCCGTAGGGAAGACAGAAAGCGTATCTGCCGTAGTGAATATACGCTTTAACAGCCGATTAGCGCCTTGTTGACTATGGATTGAGTGCCAATTGTAAATACGTTCAATATCTGCAAATGCTTTTGGCAGCCATATGAGCTTTATTTTTTCATCCATTCGGCTGCCATCTTTCGTACTTCGTCCATGGTATAACCGCGCACTTCTCCGCGTTGCCATTCATCGTCTCTTCTGTAGATCTCTTCTCTGAGATCGTCTAAAGAATGAAGCAGAAAAGGGGCGATGTCATCTTCATCGGCTCTCGTATCCACTTCATATTCAGCCATGGGTTCTTTCACGTGGCCTTGTTTCGTCTTTGGAGGATAGGTGCACTCTTTCATTGTGAACTACTTATTTGATTCTTTCAGCGGACAAAAGTACGGCACGGCCGAAAACCGATAGCTATTCCCGTGCAACCCGTCAGGAGGCCCAACTTTCCGCCCCCATGCTTGCAGCTCATGCCCTCGAGCCTATCTTTGCCCGCGAGTTTTGATTTTTGGCTACACATTATATATACATCCCACTATTCTCGACCCACGCAATGAAGATCTACACAAAAAATGGCGATCGCGGACGTACCGGGCTTCACGGCGGATCCCGTGTCGACAAGGACGATCCACGTATCGAAGCCAATGGCTGTCTCGACGAGCTGAACGTGGCTATTGGCCTTTTGCGCGCCCGACTTAACGCCTCGCACGAGTGGCAAGCTATGCTGCACGACGTGCAACGGACGCTTATGGTCGTCATGTCACACGTCGCCACTCCGTCTTCCGTGCGACACCTCAACCCGAACGTGTTGCCAGACGATCTTTCGGCGCAGTGCGAGTCGTGGATAGATGCAATGACGTTGCTAATGGCTGACGGCGAAGGATACTTTATCCTTCCTGGCGGCACAGAAATATCCGCCCTCTGTCATCAAGCGCGCGTAGCCGCTCGACGCGCGGAACGTCGCCTGTGCACGCTCAATAAGCTCGACGAGCTGCCTGCACAGATCATGTCGTACATCAACCGCCTTTCCGATCTGTTTTTTACGATGGCGCGCTACGACTTACACCTCACCGGAGCCTCCGAGGAGCGTTGGCAGGCTTTCGGATACAAGCGAAAGAGGCGAGAAGACATGGCGGAGAATCGGGGCGAAGGCAATTAGCACCGCATGGAGAAGGCGTTACAACGACAGAAGGACAAACGGGAGAAAGAAAAGACGCGCCGTGAGCTGTTGGGCAAGTTGTTTTTCGACTTTGCCAAGTTGGTTTTTGCTGCGTTTGTATTAGGCGGATTGTCGCCTTTATTTCAAGGAAAAGCCGAAGGAGAAGTTTCCATACCCGCAGTCATTATCGCGGTGACATTAGGAATCTCCGGCACCATAGTATTCGTATCGATAGGAAATAAGGTTCTAAAGTAGAAGGATATGACCTCTCTGATAATAGTATTTGCAGTGATCGATGTTATCGCCGTTGGAATATGGCTTTGGCTCTACACTCCCTCTGGCAAGCGATGGCTGAAGAGCCTTGATGATTGAATTAGCATCAGCTACGGATGGGCGAAGACCTCGGATGGCCGCCCCTCCGTTTTTTTAGTTTTCAGATTATAGATTTTCACTACACCTAAATGAATCAAGCAAGAATCATTGTGGCCGGCATCGGGCCCGGATCGACAGGCGACATCACGTCGGCCGTCATCGATGCACTCCGACACTGCGACGCGGTCGTCGGCTATCATTACTATTTCCCTTTCATCGAGGCTTACTTGCCCGCGGACGCACTCCGCATCGACAGCGGCATGAAGCAGGAGCGACGCCGCGCCGAGGAAGCCTTCCGTGTGGCTGAGGAGGGGCGTACCGTCTGCGTCATCAGCTCCGGCGACGCGGGGATTTACGGCATGGCCTCCCTTATCCTTGAGATGAAACACAAGCGTGGCAGTCACGTAGAGGTGGAGGTGTTGCCTGGTATCAGCGCTTTCCAGAAGGCTGGTGCACTGCTCGGCGCACCGATGGGACACGACTTCTGCGTCATCTCCCTTTCCGACCTCATGACGCCGTGGCTACTCATCGAACGGCGCATCATCGCCGCAGCAGAGGCCGACTTCATAACGGCCGTGTATAACCCGAAAAGCGACAGCCGATACTGGCAACTCTATCGCCTGAAGGAACTCTTCCTGGCACGTCGTGCACCGGAGACGCCCGTGGGAATCGTGCGGCAGGCTGGGCGAGACGGCGAGACGACGACCGTCACCACGTTGGCCGACTTCGACCCCGAGCAGGCGGACATGTTCACCGTCGTGCTGATCGGCAACTCGCAATCGTATGCCGTAGGCAACACCTTCGTCACGCCGCGCGGATACTACCGCGAGATGGAGCGTGAGGAGGGCGTCAACGTCGGGCAAGGGATTATGATCGAGAGCTTCCGCACCATCGAGCGTGAGCTGAAGCATCCTGATATCCCGCTCGACCGTAAGTGGGCGATGCTGCACGCCATCCACACGACAGCTGACTTCGACATGGAGCGCCTGCTCTGGACCGATCCGGGCGCCGTGGCCGAGATGTACGAGCGACTCAGCTCGGGGCGTACGCGGACGATCGTGACTGACGTGACGATGGTGACGTCCGGCATCCGCAAGGGCGCGCTGCAACGCATGGGCATCGAGGCCAAGTGCTACCTCTCCGACGAACGCGCCGTGAAGATGGCGGCCGAGAAGGGCATCACCCGCGCACAGGCCGGCATCCGCGTGGCCGTCGAGGAACATCCCGACGCGCTCTTTGCCTTCGGTAACGCGCCCACGGCGCTGATGGAGCTGTGCACCTTGATTCGTCGCGGGAAGGCGCGGCCGAGCGGCATCGTGGCGGCACCCGTCGGCTTCGTGCACGTCTGCGAAAGCAAGGAGATGGTGAAGCCGTTCACGGACATCCCCAAGGTGATCATCGAGGGACGCAAGGGCGGCAGCAACCTCGCCGCGACGCTCGTCAACTCCGCCCTCACCTTTAACGACGCGGCGCAACTGCGCCCGGGACGCGATGTCTGAGCCGCGACGCACGTTCTACGTCGTCGGTATCAGCGACGAGCGCGACGTCCAACTGCCCGCCGCGGTGCGCGAACGCATCGCCCGCGGACACGTCTTCTCCGGCGGACGCCGCCACCGCGAGATCGTCGGTGGGTGGCTCCCCGAGGGCGCCGTGTGGATCGACATCACGGTGCCCTTGGATCGCGTCTTCGAGCAGTACCGCGACCACCGCGACATCATCGTCTTTGCCTCCGGCGACCCGCTTTTCTTCGGTTACGCCGTCACGCTTCGCCGCGTCTTCCCCGACGCCGCGATCGAGACGTGCCCCTCGTTCAACTCGCTGCAACTGCTTGTCCACCGGCTCGGCATGCCGTATAACGAGATGATCCCCGTATCGCTCACCGGCCGGCCGTGGGACGACTTCGACGCGGCGCTGATCGAGCGGCGACCGCTCCTCGGCATCCTCACCGACCGCGAGAAGACACCCGCCGTGATCGCCCGCCGGATGATCGAATACGGCTACGGCGACGATTACCGCATGTACACTGGCGAGCGCCTCGGCAACGAGACGGACGAGCGCATCCGTACGCTTACGCTCTCCGAAGCCGCCGCGGCCACGTTCACACACCCGAACAACCTGATTTTGGAACGCATCCGCCGGCGGCCGCGCCCGTTCGGTATCCCCGAGAGCGAGTTCCACCTGCTTGACGGCCGCGTGAAGATGATCACCAAGCGGCCCGTGCGCCTGCTCTCGCTCAGCATGCTCGACCTGCACAACCGCACGTCGCTGTGGGACGTCGGCTTCTGCACCGGCTCGGTGTCCGTCGAGGCGCGGCTGCAATTCCCGCACCTCCGCGTCACGGCATTCGAGATCCGCCCCGGCTGTCGGGAGATCCTCGCCGCCAACTGCCGACGGTTCGGGACGCCGGGTATCACGCCGGTGATGGGTGACTTCATGGAGGCCGACACGACCGACTTGCCCGCTCCCGACGCCGTCTTTATCGGCGGCCACGGTGGGCGACTGGCGGACATGTTGCGTAAGATTGACGGCGTGATGCGCCCCGGTGGCGTGATCGTCTTCAACTCCGTCAGCGAGGAGAGTCGGCAGCTATTTACCGACGGACTCGCCGCCATCGGCCGTCGCATCACGGAGTGCGTCCGCCTGACCGTCGACGCGCACAACGCGATCGACGTGATGAAGGCGGCCTGCACTTTGCGCTGAAGCCAAACAGGACCTCTGCGGGGGCAGCGAAGTTTGTCCGGGTACCAGGCAAAATTTCCCCGGCCTCGGCAGAGGCCTGCGCGAAGTCAAACAGGCGCCTGTTTAGGTTACTCCAGTCTGCGCGAAGTCAAACAGGCACCTGTTTAGGTCAATCCGGTCTGCGCGAAGCCAAACAGGCGCCTGTTTAGGTCAATCCAGTCTGCGCGAAGCCAAACAGGCGCCTGTTTAGGTCAATCCAGTCTGCGCGACGCCAAACAGGCGCCTGTTTAGGTCACTCCAGTCTGCGCGACGCCAAACAGGCGCCTGTTTAGGCCAATCCAGTTTGCGTGACGCCAAACAGGGCCCCTGCGGGGGCAGCGAAGTTTGTCCGGGTACCAGGCAAAACTTCCCCGGCCTCGGCAGAGGCCTGCGCGAAGCCAAACAGGCGCCTGTTTAGGTT
>ERZ772977.151-NODE-151-length-56000-cov-12.834016_pt1 | contig 56000 bp, 40 predicted proteins | sample MGYA00511131_ERZ772977 | MGnify/ENA primary metagenome ERZ772977 (study PRJEB29015, sample SAMEA2737935) | human oral metagenome | biome: human oral; feature: human-associated habitat; material: dental | place: China | collected 2151 ...
TTGCCCCAGTCTCTTCATAATGAGCGATCCGATCTGCTAGCATCTGATTCCAGATAAAACGAGAACAGCCGAAAGTCTTTTCAAATAGGATTCGCTGTTTAAGATTGGGGTAAAGGCAAAATTTATAAGCCTTCTGTTTTTTCATTTCTAATTCTATCCCTTTTCCTTTCTAACCGCTTGTATCCCAACCACCTAAGAGGTGGGGGATTTACGCAGGATTTTTGTTAAAATAATATCTATAAAAAAGCAAGATTGTCGTTATCTCGACATTCCGCGTCCGAGAGCTTCCATAATTTGCTTCATTACACTGCCTGTTAAAATTTGTTGGCCCTCTCTACCCATTTTATCAGGGGCTTTGATAGCATTTGCAGCCATTTGTTGTGGTAGAACAGATGCGTGGAAGGCAGCCCCACGAACACCTTGCTGAATCAAGAAATCACGTCCTGCTTCCAAACCTGGCCTTTCATACGCACCTTTACGTGTCAATTGTTCAAATGCCAAGTCTACATCATGCGGTTGAACTTTTTGTCCGTTGATATGAATAACAATATCATATTCAGGAACAAAATTTGCTCCGCCTTTTCCATCAGCACCACCATAAGACAAAATTCTAGGAAGATCTGTTAAATCAGGAAATGTTTCAATAAAACGTGGATCGTTATCAATTTGAACTCGCTGTTCAACATATCCATCATCGCCACGTTCCAACAAATCATAACCTAACGCTTCTAATTTTTCTCTATTAATTCTATCGGCATCAGCGACTCTCTTCTTCCATTCTGTGTGGAAGTTATCAACGTCTTCTGTTCTGATAAATTTATTATCTTCATCAGAAAATTGACCTGTATTAATACTATCTTTTTCCATAGTATCCAATCCAAATGGGACTGCTACTCTTTGTGGACGACCTGACTTGTCAATTTCTTCAGTAAAAACTCTTCCCGTTAATACCAAGTCAATTTTAATATCATTTTTCCCTCTATGAGTAGCAAATCTACCACGAGGATCTTCAACTTCAATATCTTGAATAAATTCAGGATCATCAAAGCTATATTCATTCCCGTAAATTGGGTTATTGGGTTCCCGCTCATGTTCTTCACGATTTCTAGCTTCATGTCGAACAGTTTTAAATTGTTCTTCGTATTTTTTATTTCCTTGTTCATCCATTGTTCGCTCAAACGCTCTGCCTTTCTTGGTAAGACGATTAAAAGGTGACAAAATGAACGAACCACCACTAATAGTCCCTTCTAAATGTTGCCCAAAAGACTTATCTCTAGACATCATTGTAGCTAATTCTTGTTTCATTCGGCTACCGTAAGTTGACAGAGGGCTATTTTTATCTGGAGTCAATGCTCTTTTTTCTGCTTCTTTTAGCATTTTCTCCAAATCATTTTTAATAAAAACTCCCATTTTAGTATTCCTTCCTTCTAAAAATTAACGTCCATGAACCTTAATAGTTTTGACCTTTTGTTGCTCATGAGTTGCGTTTTGAGCTTGAACTTTATCTTGAGATAGAGTTTTTACAGCTGGATTTTGTTGGGCTACTTTTACAATCTGAGTGATTTGTTCCATACGACGTTCCCCAATGCTATGACCTAAAGATTTCAACATATTGTGAGCTACATCTATTGGAACTTTTTCACCATTTTTCATAGCAAACGTGTCTTGTCCCTCTCTCTTAAATTGCAAAGTATCTTTTCCAACTTTGAATTCTGTAGGGCGACCCGTTTGGTGCGTAATCATTGCAGCTGTTTGGACAATAGCATTAACCTGAACTAGTAATTTCGCTTCAGCAATTCTATTAATGACCGTATTATTAGATTTCGCTTGAGATTTAGCAGGTTGTACTCTACTTGGTAGCTTAGGTTGCAAATCTTTGCCTCCTCCTACCTTTTGGTCTTTAACATTCTCAGTTGTACGAGTAATTTTTTGACCTGTATAATCATTTTTTGCGACTATTTCAGCATTTCTAGCTGTAATAACTTTTTTTGTTCTTTGTTGAGAGTCTTTTTGTTGTTGGTTTAATTCAACTGATTTTTTTACTGACTCTTTTCCTTCTATGGTTGCAGCTCTATCTCTAGCATTCCGTTGTTGGTTACGAGAAACTTTAATCGATTTTTTCTTTGATTGCTTATCAGAACGATTTTTACTATTAGATTTTTTCTTGTCGTTTCTCTTTTTAGTCTTCGATGAACTTGGTTCATTCAAATCACTATCACCAACATCATCATCTAAATCGTCATCTAAATCTAAATCATCAGACTTGTCAGGAACTAACTCATCATTATCTTCAAGTTTAATTCCGAGTTGTTGCATGGGTTGTCCATCCAACTCCATATTTCTTTCAATCTCTTGTTCATATTCTTCCAAGAATTCGTTGAAATTCAAAGGCTCTTCGTCTTCCAAATTTAATCCACTACCTGGGAAGAAATTTGTCGCTTCAACTTGTTGAGATGAAGCCACTTGTTGAGATTGTTGAGCCATTTCTTCTTGTTTTTGCTGCATATATTCAGCAACTTTTCGTTGGCCATACTCAATTCCATCTTTTACAGTAGTGAAAGGCAATTCTATCCCTCTAGCTTCACTTCTTGTTTTATAGTGTTTTTGTTGTTGAACCAATAGGGACCTCCTTTCTCTACTTTAGATATCCAGCTTTAGGTTTTCTTTTAAACACTTCCTCAAACGCCACAGCAGCGGCTGCCTGAGCCTCTGTCATTTTTTCACCTGAAGGGATACCATTTTGCATCCTTGTCACAGGTTTCAGCAAAAGATTCGTCTGAGTATTTTTTGTCACTTCTTTAGGTTTGTTAGGTGACGTTGCCCTTTTAAGAATAGAATCAGCATCTACATAAACACGTCCATCCTTTTCTCTGACCCTAATTCCTAACTTTTCTCTAGCTTTAGCCGTTTCTTCCGCTTCTAATTTTCCGCTCGCTTTATCTCTTAATAAACAAGCATTTTGCAAAGCTTTTTGAGTTTGAACTAAGAATTCTGGGTAATATTTAATAACTGCAGCGCGTGCTACTCCTATTTTATTCTCTTTTCCCATGTACTTATAAACCATGTTTTCGCGACCAGGTGAAATCTCCAGTTCCTTGTTCATTCCATTGTCGTAAAATTTATAAGTTACGTTAGCTCCAATTAACTCCGCTTCGTCAGCAATCATTGCCAATCGAATAACAGGAATATATTTAGTGTACAAATTTTTCTTTTGTAGCAGTTCTTCAACCAATGAGTTAAAAGCAGATTCTCTTGCTAATATAAAAGCCCACGCTTCGTTTGCCTTCATAGGAAAAGCTTCGTCATCTTTTATTATTCCTTCTTTTGTTATTCTTACCAAAGTTTCTTTGGATTTAGGCCCAAATAAGACAAAAGAAATACTTCCTAGATCTTCTGCAATATCAACAATTGTTTCATAATAATTTTTCAAATGTCTAGGAGTTCTTCTTGACACTTGAGGTTCAGAATTTTTATTTCTAAAATTTCCTTTTGCATTTTTTGTTCTTTGTGTTTTTCCTTCTATTACCATTTTTGCCTCATTTTTTGTCTATATATTTTTTATTTTCTTTTATAACTATTAGTATGCCATAAATTCGTAAAAATAAAAGTAACAAAAAGAAAAAAACTAGGCACACCTATAAAGATGTACCTAGAAAAGTTATTCTCCTGCTGTTGAAGAAAATGAAAGTTCTTCTTCTCCAAACACTTCAATGTTGCTGTTTAACATCGCATCGTAAGACTGATCCAAATTTTCTTCAGATAACACGCCCTCTTGAGGAATAACTTTCTTAACAGTTTCTTCAGGGTCTTCTTCGAGGTTTTTAGCATCTTCGATAATTTCTTCATTTTCAGCGTCTTTATTATTTTGCTTCTCAAGAGCAGCTTCATATTTTTCTTGCTCTCGTTCTTTAAGAACTGCCTGCTCCTCTTCGGACAAATCAACTTGTTCTCCATGGTATTCTTCTGGAGTTGGCTCATACTCATGTGCGTATAAATCATCATTTCTTCTCAAGTATTCTATTTTTTCTGGGTTGAAATAATAAGGATCAAGAGAACTCAATAATTTGTATTGAGGGTGGTCAATCGTTCTATATTTTTTACCTTTATAAGCGTACATTGATTTCAACAACACAATGCAGTCATTTTCATCCATTGTACGCAATTGAGGGGCGGTAAATAACTCAACCCCTTGTCTATTAATAGACATAGAACCTGACTTACCAAAGGAAGCATTCATTACAGCACGAGTTTCTTTACCCAACAATTCGGAGATCCATTTAGTGGTTTCCGTATCAGCACCACCACCGAGATAAATAGTACAATCACAGTTACCTGAGATCTCAGACCAGTTATCTTTGTATAGATTCTTCATCTGAGACAAAGATTGCAAGATAATAGAAACCGAAATTTCGTATTTACGAATAGTAGCTACTTTTTGTTCAAACTCAGGAATTTTACCAATATTGGCAAACTCATCTAGCATTAGACGCAAATGGATTGGTAATCTCTGTCCATGGTTGGACTGAGTAGAGTTAGCAACTACTCCTCCCTGCTTCAACAATTCTAAAGCATTAAGGGCCAGTTCTTTAGTTCCCCTATAAAAAACTAATTCGTTTTGTTTAGTTCTAAGTTCCCACCATCCAAATTTAGGATTTTCTACAATGTTCCCTTCTTTTGCTCTTTGGAAAAACCCTAGAGCCTCATTAGCTTTCTCTTCAGACTCTTCTGGAGAAGATGCCCGATAAGTTCTAACAACCTGTCCTTCACCATCTATAATCAATTGAGAGAACTCAGCAGAGTTTTCACAGTAATCGTAAACACGCTGGAACAATTGCGAGTACATTAATGATGCAAGGAAGTTAAAGGTTTTTTCACCAGTTGGAAGAATGATAAATAAAGCTGTTTTTTCATCGCCAACACGGTCTAATTCAATATCGTCTGTGTCTGTAAGCAAAGCTACGTCGTGTAGTGAGAAAGCTTGCAGACGCACACCACATGAAATCAAGATTCCTTTAAGCGTTTTACCAGCACCCATTTTGAACAAATCATATTGCTTAACAGCAAATGACTCTGGGTCACTTTCTCTAACTGCATCAAACATAAAGTCTAAAGGCGATTTACTAGAAGAGTCATTTTCATCAATGTTCGCAGATAGCATCAATCGCATTACGTTTGAAAAGTTTCTACAATCTAGCTCCGTGTAATGGTGCAAGTAAGCAATCAACGCATTTAGCAAGGCTGTCTCAGATTTTTCCCAGAAGGGATCTCCCCCAGCCTTATCTGGTGGATTCGTATTTGAAATCAAAGTCGTAACCAAGATTTCAATGTCCTTATCAGAGTGAATATAATTAAATGGATTATAGTGCGAACTTTTTTCCATATGGTTAATGTTAAAACACTTAATCTTATAACCAAAATACTCCAAAAATGGGCCATATTCTTTATACAGTCCCCCAGAAGGATCTGTAATAGCATAAGAACAATTTGCTTGTAATAAGTTTGGCCCCACAAAGTTGAAAGATTTACCCGCACCAGAACCCCCGATGATAAACACATTCATATTCCGTCGAATTTTGGCATTGTTCATAGACATAAATAAATCTTGGGAGAAAATCATATTGTTTTTCCCTGATTTATCAGTAGAACCAAAAGGCTCTGTAAAATCTCTATTGTATTGATCAAGGTCTTTTAGCCATTGTGCATCCCCTTGTACTGTATCAGGATCATAGTGCCTTTGTAAATATCGAAGAATGAGATTTAATACAGTAAAGAAGGCGAATGCAAAGGTAATTAATACCGTGGTGCCAAACCAACCCCTTGGCAGAGGGAAAATCCCAAATGGATTAAGAAAAATATCGAAGAAACCTTCTGACAACCAATCTAATCCTGAGCCAGCAGGATTCTCTCTTTTGATGTGGAGATAGTGGATAACCCACAATACAAGAAACAAGTATGCGCAAGATAAATATATAATCCAGTGCTTAGTGAATTTATCCATCCATTTTTCAATGAACTTACTCATCCCTTTTAAGCGACCTACTAATAGTTTATTCAATCACACCACCCCCAACTTATCGATCTTCTCCACGACCAGGTTCTGTACGACCAAGATCTTGATCTCGAACTTGTTGTGTGTAACGGGCGATTTCTTGTTCAATGTTTTTAATTTTAGGTGGGCCAACAGGTCTTTCAAATACTTCAATATCTCGCAACTTATCAATTGCTGGAGAAGTCATATGCATATCTAACTTATAACGATAAACAATATCCATCATGTTTGAAATCTCTTCTTTAGCATAGCCCTGTGGGACTCTACCATCTCGGACTCCAGTTAAAACCTTACTCACTTCCACTTGATAGTGTTTTAGTTTTTGTGCCCAATTATTTCCTCTTACAAAAACAGCATCTCGTCTTACCTTATTAGCAACAGATAAATTTACTGCCTCCATTAAATGCTGCTCACCTTTAATTTGAGAATTTTTCTCCTTTTTCTTCTTGTTTCTAAAATGTTCTAAAACAGCTTCTAATCTGTATAAGACTTTCTTAGAAGTAATTTTAGCTAATGCAGAATTTAAACGCTTTTCGTAAGCTGGATCGTCAAAAGCAACTCTCAAGTCACTTTCTAGGATTACTTCATCACCAATTTCTTCAGCATGACCACGTTCAAAACCTCTAATAGTACGCTTTACAAAATAGTTTTCAGATCCAACAACCCAAACAGGTTTTTGAGTCCCCCCATCCTCATCTAAAAACCCTCTAACTTTTGCTCTTCTAAAAGTATTAGTGTTTTTGGATTCTTCTATCATCTCTTTCTTAACATTCGCATTAAAAAGAAACATAACTTCTGATAAAGCACTTGCAAATGTTCTACCTTTTATGTACTTAGAACCCATTATTGCCGTTTCTCCGTGGACAGAGACGAGGTAAGTTCCATCTTCCATTTTATCCACGCCAATTGTTTCTCCAGGAAGAATCTTATTACACACCTCTTCAAGATACACTAATTGGTCTTTAGTTACATTGCCAATGGCAATCATACCATGATGGGGAATGTGTTTTTGTAAATAAACACTTCCTGCTTCTTTTCCGCTTGTCACCTGACAGTAACTAGCAGAACTTTTCAAAAGCCTCCGTGCTATTTTCTTTTGTTTTTCATTATCTTTACTTCTAATGAAAAAGCCTTTAGAACCAGTAGCTTCTTGTACTAGAATAAAAGGTATTCTCTCATTTCGCATAGAGATCATCATCATTTCAACCATGTCTCCACGGCAACTAAAAGAACTTAAGGAACCACCTTTTTCTAGCCATCTACTAATAGCCTTGGCAGAAGGATATTTTTGTTGTGAACCTAAATACTTTTTCAGATGATTTATCATTTTATAGACAACTTCTGATGCAGAATTCACAATGCTTAGTTCATTATCCTTACTAAAAGCTTCTTCAAAAGCTTTATTTGAAACTTTAAAAGCCACCTATTTTCCATTTCTCCTTTCTTGATATTAGAGTACAATTACAGTATGCCATAAAAAGAAAGAAAAAAAGCTTTTTTCTCATTTTTTTATAAAAAAAAGAAAGATGATAAATCTTTCTTCTAAATTTGTTGTACAATCTTCCAAATTTCTCTCAAATCGCTTATAAGAGAAGGAGGGAACTCTTTTGTATTAAAAGTTTTCTTTTGAATTCCATAGTATCTCATAAATGGGTAATATTTTAGTTCAGATACAAACTCATTAAATTCATCAAAACCATAGCAAAGCATTAAATCTGAGAACCAAGATACTCTTTTTTCTAACTTGTTATTCTCCCAAGAAGAAACCGTACCTTTTTCCAACGATTTGTAGTATTCATCAGGAATTATTTCTACCCAAGAATGAAAAAGTTCTTCTAAGTATTCTTTCATTTCTGATACACCATCCAAATTACTTTCAAAAACATCTTTATAATAAATTAGGTAAGGAAGATATTTTTTCAGTTTTAAGCTAATTTTACTTTTTTTCAAAAAATAAACAGTTGGAAAATCATAAGTTACGGCTAAGTAATTATTTTTGTTTCTATCGTTATTATTAATATAGTCCTTTAACCCTTTGGCCACATCAACAAGATGGTTGTAATCTTTCTCTCTTATTCTGACAATTTTTTCCTCTTCCAAATCAACACCATTATCCCTTCTAAACAGTGTACAAACTTTCTAAAAACAACGTGCGCTTTAGCTTTATGAAGCCATATTTTTGTACACGATGAAATCCACCACTTTTTTAATTTGACTTTCTGTTTCCAATTTCCACAAATCAGGCATATATTTATACTCCCCTACAAACATTATTTTAATAGAGCCATCAATATTACTTTGCTCCACAAGATTTTTCGCGATGAATTTCTTGATTGTCTTTGTTCCCGCAAAAACTCGATGTTCTTCACATCTAGAAGAATACTGGATGCGTTTTTCCTGAAGTTTAATTACTTTCAAAGTTTTTTCTAAAAGGATGTCTAATGCTGCTTTTTTGCTTTCCATCTTCTACATTCTCCCCTTATTCTGTAAAAGTTTTTTCTTTCAACAATTTAACAAGTGTTTGTTCGTTAGGAACTCCCATGAGTTTCAGCGTATCTTGTTTCACATCATTAAGGTCAAAATCATCAATATTATCACCCATCCAGCTTTTTGTATAAACGTCATAATAGATATTAGATTTTGGATAGGTAGCTAAATAAACTCTTTCGTTTTTGTGAGAGTAATATTTATAATGACAACCTAAAACTTTAAATCTAAATTTTGCTGGTTCTTTTGCATCATTTAAGTACAATGCTAAAAGCAACTCAAAAACTCTTTGCGTAACCATAACGTCATCAATAGACGTGTGGAAACTAATCCCAGTATTCGCTCCTAATTCAGTAGCAGCATTTTCCAAAGTTGCCGAGTTTAAGTTCATTTTTTCCTGTACCATTCTAAGCACATCAACTTCTGCTAGAGGCTTAAATGGGACTCCACAAGATCTGAGCCACAAATATTGCATGAATTTATCATCGAATTGTACAATATTATACCCTCCAAGAATAGGTTCATCTCCAAAAAAAGGACGGATTATCTCTTCGTGAGCAGTCCACTCGTCGGGCTTATCTTTTACAGATTCGTTTGTAATCCCATTAACTTTTGAAGCCTCTTCAGGAATAGGGATACAAGGGTTTATAAACTGATCAAGACGGTCAACTTCAATAAATTTTCCATCCTCATAAACGTATTTAATCGCAGAGCAAGATAGGATTTTACTTGTTAGTGGTTTCAGCCCAGTAGTTTCTAAATCGTAAAAAATAATCGGTTTTCCTTCTCTAAGAAGATTCATGGCTCGCTCTATTTGTTCTTTATAGGGGCGACTAGATAATTTTGCCATTATTTTTTTCCTCCAGTTCGAAAACGCAAGTTAATAAATCATTTAAAAAAGCAGATACAGAGCTTTCGTAGCCGTGCCTTTTTGCTACTTTTTTTAGCTTCTCTTTGTTTTCCTCTTCTATAGTGTAAGAAGAAATAACTAATTTTTGTCTAAAATTATTAGGCAAAGGATTGGGAATAATTTTGACAATATCCTCTTTTTTCATATCTAATTCCTTTTGTTTATTATTTTTATATTATTTTTAATTATAGCAAGTTTTAGCTAAAAAAGCAATTGTACATATAAAAAAGAGAGCTAATTAGCTCTCTTTCCAAGAAAATATCTTGATAAAATTAATCTTCACGACGTTTACGAAATGCTAGAACAATTGCTACCAACATGCCAACTAACCCCATTAAACCAAACGTTGTTGAAGCTTTTGTACCAGTATTTGGCAACCCTAGTTTCTTAGGTTTCTTAGGTTTTTCAGGAACTTTTGGTTCTGGAGTAGTTGTTTTAACAGTATTTGATTTCACAACAACACCGTTAACAGTATTTTCAAACGTATTTTCTACTTTGCCTGAAGCAATTCGTTTCATTGTAAGAACTAAGTCAGCTCCAAATGGTTGTGAATTGTCAAGCATATCATAGAATTCTTTAGTCATCTCTACTGTCACCATACCCTTATCTTTGTTAAAGGTATGGATAGCGTATTTGTTAAGGTTGTCACCTTTCTTAACTTTAATAGTATCTGTTACTTCACCTTTTTCATTGCGAACTTGCAATTCAAAATCAACAGATGCAATCAAGTTATAAACACCTTCGTACAAGTCATGTGACTCTTGGTAATCATCTTTGAATGAGTAATCCCACAATTTATCTGCTCTATCTGCAGGTACTTGTACCCCGTTAAGAACATAGGTAAATGTTTGATTAAGCTCAATTACGCTGTTGTTAACGTCTTTGTCTCCAACTTTAACTTCTTTCTTATTGCTGTACTTAGGAATATTGTTGTAAACAATTTCCGTAGCTTGAGCTTTACCGAAGTCAATTTGGAATGCAGAGTTTTCATAGCGTCCACCAATGTTAGCCATTTTTTCTTTGACTGTCATTGGGTCAAGAATCTTGAGGGAAATTCCCTTAGCAACATAGTTGTCATAGAATGCTTGAGGATCTTCAGGTGTAAACACTTGAATAGCTCCGTTAACTTTGTAGCCAGCTTCCTTAAGTGCATTTTGAACAACTTCAGGAGCTTCTTCCAAGCTAGCATATTTAGTAACTTTGATGCCACTTACAGGAGTTTCTTTAACACCTTCAGCAGTTTTTTCTTCTACGAATACACGAACTTCTGAATCAATGATGTCTACAACATCTTCAGGATAGTCATCAACGAAGAACATTCCTTTAGCAATCGTTTCTTTATCAGCCTTAAGACCTTTATATTGGTCAAGATCCCAAGTGTGTAGGTAGTAGTTTGTTGATCCAGCCAACATTTCTTTACCATTGATATCGACACGAGCTTTATTAAGGTTTTGTTTCTTAGGCGTTACTTTAGGTACATCATTATAGACTGTATCAGTCTTAGAGATAACACCCATATCCCATTGATAAGCAGTATTTTCGTAACGAGTGTTTTCACGATTACGCATTTCATCTTTAACACGCATTGGATCTACAATCGTCAAGTTAATACCTGGTTTAACGTATGTTTTGTAGAATTCTTCAGGATTATCCGCAGAGATTACTTGGAACGCACCTTTAGGATTAAGTCCCCATGCAGCGAAATCTTCACGAGTTTCTTTATCCAATTCGTCAACTGATTGATAAACCTTAACAGTGAGACCTTTAACTTCTTTACCGTCAGGAGTTGTTACTTTCAACTGATTATCAAGAAGTGAAACTGCTTCTTCAGGATAATCATCAATATACATAAATCCTTTGGCGATTTGATCCTTAGAAGGTGTCATACCTTTATACTGATCAAGCTTCCAAGTCATTGTATAGTAGTTATCCATTCCAATTGCCATAGGAGTTCCGTTGATGTCCACTTTCTCTTTGTTAAGGTTACGCTTAACTGGAGTTACTTCTGGGATTTCATTCTTAACAATTTCGGTAGCTTGTAAGTTACCAAATTCGATTTGGAATCCTTGATTCTTGTAAACAGAATGTTCTTTGGCAAATTCCTTCTTCACTCGCATTGCATCAACAATAGTAATTGTCTTACCAGTTTGTACATAGCGTTTGTAGAAGTCAGTTGGGTTATCAGCAGAGAACACTTGGAAGGCTCCATTGATTGTTGTATTAGATTTAGCAACAGCTTCTTGGACAGCTTTAGGAGCATCAGAAAGTTTTTGGTAAGTAGTTACAGTAACACCTTCTACTACTTTTCCTTCGTTGTCCGTAAGCTTAATTTCTTTGCCTAAAACTTCAACAGTGTTTTCTGGATAATCATCAACAAAGTAGAACCCTTTAGCTACTTCATCAACAGGAACGATAGAATCTTTATAAGATGAAAGATCCCAAGTCAATGTGTAATGATGAACAGTGCCTTTAGTTGTTACTTGGTTGTTGATGTCTACACCGTCTTTATTTAAGTTTTTCTTAACTGGCTTAACGTTAGGAACTGGGTTTTCTACAGTTTCTGTAACATAAGCTGTACCGAAATCAACTTGGTATGCAGTGTTGTAGTAAGACTTGTTGCTTCCAGCCATTTCTGGTTTAACAGTCATTGGATCAACAATTTGAAGCGAATGACCAGTTGTTACAAATTCATTGTAGAATTTAGTAGCATCTTTTGCAGAAATAACTTGAACTGCGCCTTTTGGAACATAGTTTTTTGCTTTGAAGGCTTCTTTAACTTCTTCAGGAACCTCATTCCATGAAGCATATTGTTTAATTTCTACAAAATCTGTAACGTCTTTGCCATCAAGAGTTTTAACTCGAACATCTTTAGCGTTAATTGTTACTGCTTCTTCAGGATAGTCATCAACATAATAGAATCCTTTAGCAATCAATCCTTTATCAGCTTTAATGCCTTTGTATTGATCGAGATCCCAATCCATTGTGTAGTAGTTGGTTGAGCCAACATGCATTGGAACTTTATTGATGTCTACACTGTCTTTATTCAAGTTTCTCTTATGAGGTTCTGGAATACGAACGCTATTTTTAACTTCATCTGTCTTATAAGTAGAACCAAAGTCAATTTGGAATCCTTTATTAACAAATTCAGTTTTATCTTTCACGTTCTTAACAACCATTGGAGAGTAAATCTTAATGTTCTTACCAGTTTTCACATAAGCGTTGTAGAATTCTTCGTTGTTTTCTGGTACATACAATTGGAATTTACCAGTTGGAGTAATACCTCCATCAACCATCAACTTACGAAGATTTTCTGGCACTTCCGCAAGAGAATTATAAGTTTTAGCTTTAAGACCTTTAACTTCTGTTCCATCTTCAAGCTTGAATTGAACCTTATCATCTTGTTCAGCTAAAGCTTCTTCAGGGAAGTCATCTACATACAAGAATCCTTTAGCAACATCTTCTTTGTTGGCTTCAATACCCTTGTATTGATCAAGATCCCAAGTCAACATATAAACGTTTGTTGAGTTAATCGGAACGATAGAGTTGTTGATATTAACACCATCTACATTTTGTACTTCTTTGACTGGTTTTGGTTTTGGAGTTTCGTTGTGAACAGGATTTGTTTCACGAACCATACCAAACTCACCTTGGAATGCACGGTTTTCAAACTTGGCTTCTTTAGTTGTTGTCACAGTCATTGGGTTTACAATTGTTAATTTTTCGCCCTTAAGAACATATTTGTTATAGAAGTCAATTGTTGAATTTGGATAGAATACTTGGAATTTACCATTAATATTCACTTTGTTAGAAGTCAACAATGTACGTACAGCTTCAGGGGCAGCACTTACTGAATCATAGACTTTAGACACCATGTCTTCAACAATATTACCCTTAGAATCAACAATCTTCCACCCGTCTTTAGGAGAAAGTTCGTTTTCAGGGAAATCGTCAATGAAGTAGAATCCTTTATCAACTTCTTCAGTAGTCGCACTGATATCTTTGAAATTAGTCAAATCCCATCCAAGTTTGTAAACAAGTGTTGAACCTGAAACAACTGGCTTACCGTTAATATCAATTCCTTCATTGTTTTCAACCTTTTTGTCAGGTTTTGGAGGTGGCGGAGTTTGGTTAGTAACTGTTTCTGTAGTCGCTGCAGAACCATAACCAACTTGATAAGCTGTATTCTTATATGTTTCTTTACGTCCAGCAAGCTCTTGTTTCACTCGCATAACAGTGACAACATTCAAGCTCTTACCAGTCTTCACATATTTGTTGTAGAAATCTTCTGGATTGTCAGCAGAGAACACTTGAATTCTTCCATTTGGTTTGTAAGTTGATTTTTCAAATGCTTTACGAACGCTTTCAGGTGCTTCAGCAAGTGAGTTGTAAACTGCTGCCGTAATGCCATTCACAGGAGCATTGTCAAGATCAGTAATTTTAACGCCATTTGGAACAATATCAAGAATATCTTCTGGATAATCATCTACCATATAGAAACCTTTTGCGATTTCATCAGGAGTTGATGTAATTCCCTTGTAGATTGATAAATCCCACAACAATGTATAATGATTTTCTGAACCAGGAAGCATTGTTTTACCATTGATGTTTACACCTTCAGCATTGTAGTTAGACTTCCGTGGTTTTGGCGGTTTAACTACGTAGTTTTGAACTTCATTAGTGTAGTATCCGTTACCAAAGTCAACTTGGAATGCATTGTTTTTATACATTTCAGTTGAATTGAAGTCATCACGAACTTTCATAGGTGTAACAATCTTAATGTTCTTACCAGTTTTCACATATGCATCAAAGAAGGCTTTTGCATCATCTGCTTTGAATACTTGGAACGCACCTTTGAATTTAAGATTCGCTTTTGTAATTACTTCTTTAATTTCTTCAGGAGCATTTTCTACTGATGTATAAACATTAGCAGTAATCCCTTTAACAGCAGTTCCGTCTTCTAATTTGTAAGTAATCAAGTTAGATTGTGGAATAACCGCTTCTTCAGGGAAGTCATCAAAGTAATAGAATCCTTTACGGATAGTATTTTCAGTAGCTACAATGTCTTTGTATTGGTCAAGATCCCATGTAAGAGTATAGTAGTTTGTTGAGCCATGAGTGCGAGCAAGATTGTTGATATCGTTGCCGTCAGCATCAAGGTTTTGTTTAACTGGATGTACATCACGAGTGTGTGTTTCAACAATGTTAGATGTAGCTGTAGAACCGCCTTGTTTAGGATCTCCATCATTTACTTTAAAGACAAAATTATTACGATAATTACCATTATCATTAACTACTCGTCCTGAGATAACAGGTGAAGTCACTTCTGCTTCAGCGTAAGTGCTTGTAGCAGATACATATGTGTCGGTTCTAGTAGAAAGGTCAATATTCTTTTCATTGTAGTATGGTTGTTTTTGCCAAGCTTTCGACTTAATGACACTACCTTCTTTAGCACCAGACAATTGATAATTAACATTGAACTTACCAACTAAGTGTTCACCAACACTCTTACCACCTGAAGGAAGAGTAATTTGCAGTTTGTAACCTTTTACTTTCCCATCTTCACCAGTTACTTTGATAACGTAAGGAAGGCCATTTTGTGCATTAGCAGTGGTATAACCACCATTTAAGATATTTTCTTTAGCTTCAACAATTGGAAGAATAGAATCTTCTTGGAGATTTGTATAAATTTTCTTCAATTCAGCAAAATCTTCTTTAGAAGTAAATTGCAATCTTACATTTTCAATTGAAGCATTTCCTGGGACTTCGAAGTCTACAAATACAGGAGATTGGTAGCTAGTGACTACAGGTTTATCACTCTTCATGTACTCTTTAAAATCATTTCGAAGAGTGTATTCTCTGACTTTCTTACCATTTACTGTAGTAAATTTAAAATCTTTACCTACAAAATAAATGCCTTTGTTTACCCCTGTTGGCCTATTGTCAAAAAAGTCTCTATAGTAAATTACTTTAACGCCTTTATCTAATAGAGGTTTTACTTTAGAATCAATCAAACTTTCAAAGGTCTTATATTGAGGAGAAACAATTTTAGAGATATCTCTACTTGGATTCGATGCGTTTTGTAAATCAGATGAATAATAACCTTTAGGTTGGTTACTATTTTTTTCAATTGAAGCCAAAAGAGCTCTTAACGAAGTATCTTGAGAAGTATTGAAATCAGAAGAAACGATACCACCACTATTTACATGAAATTTATTTTTGCCAGAAGCGGTTTTATAAAAATATCCAAATGGTGAAGCAAAAGATTTGTTTTCGTGGTTGAAACGAGTATTCCCGTTGAGAAGAACAACTTTAGGAAGAGTTTCTCCTTTTGCTGCTTTTTCCAACAAGGCATCTAAATATTCTTCCCCATTCACACCATTTAATTCAGCTTTTGCTGTCAAGAATGGTTGATCTCCATTAGCAATTTCTGGTTTTGAATGAGAAGTTGAACTTGTTTTTTGTTTCCCATTTTCAACAGTTAACCCTGTTGTACTAATAGCATAATCATCGTAAGGAACTAGTTTAACTGTAGCATCTTTCAGAAGGTTGCCGTAAATAGCTCCTCCAAGGATAGTTTTATCCGTTGTCGTTTCAAAAATAGGATTTTTCAATAAAACAAGGTAACGTTTTCCGTCTGCACCAACCACAGAAGAAGCACTAGGATACTTTTGCGATTGGAAATATTTTTTAATACCTGACCAACTCACATCTGCCTTTAAGTAAGCGTAAGTTGCCAAGTTTACAGGATTCGTAGCAATCCAGTCTGGGTAGTCTTTGAGCAATTTTTCTGTATCGACAGAAACTGCATTAAGTCCCTCTTGAATAACATCATTTCCCCAGTCTTTTGCTCTTTCTTTGTCATTTTCCGTGATAGAAATCGGAGAATAGCCTAAATCCCCAGCTAAAACATTAGAACCCTTACTAGATAAGATGTCACTTGTAGACACTTCAGAAACTAAAGGAGTTACAGCCAAGCTGTAGACACTAGAAGTTTCCTTTTCCGCTTTAGGGTCTTTCTTGTTCCAAGCTGCAAGTGTAGATGCTTTAGCAGTAAATGTTAATTTACGTGCTTTTGCATCATAAGTTACATCATAAAGTGGATTTCTAGCAATTGTATCCTTCAAATTCAATTCATATCCATCAGGAAGAACGTCTTCAAATACAACCTTCTTAGTTTCTTTGCGACCAGCAGGAAGATTATCAACTTTCAATTCCCAAAGAACGTCACTACCTTTAGCAACAATCTTGTTGTGCAGATCTGTACCATCTGTATTTTTTACCTTTTTAGTGATTCCAGAACGAAGCTTGATAACATAAGTTGGCAATAATTCAACTCTAGCATTCAACGCTTCAGGTTTCTTAGGTTCTTCCATAGAAGGAGGTTTCGGAAGATCTGGTAAAGTTTGTTTTGGTTTAGGTTGTATTGGAGTATAAACTGGAGGGAATACGTTGTTTATGAATTTGAAACCACTACGAATTGAACCAATTGAAGCTACGTCCGTTTGACCAGCGACTGAAACACCTGAAGTTGTTGATGTTGAAGTAGACTTCATCATTCCAGCGCCCCAGAAAGTAAATGGTTCTGTCCAATACGGGTGAACCGTTTGAGTTACAGTAACTTTCTTAACTTTTGGATTACGGATGCTATCGAAATAATCTGTGTAATGTTTGCGACTTGTAGATGTATTTCCATTTTCATCAGTTGTAGTAACGTTTAAGTAAGCGCCAGCTTTACCTTCCGCAACCTTTTGTGCATACTGTTGTTCATTTAACTCTGCAGTTGTTATTCTACCATCCGCATCCTTGTAGCTCCATGTAACAGTTCCTTTACCTGTAGAAGTTACATCAATTGTAATTTGTTTTTCTTTAGGCGCAATTTGGTTTTTGTATTTAGAAAGGTCAAATTCTTGGTTGACCGTTTTAACTTCGCCTTTTCCGTTTGTAGGAGTCAAAGTCCAAGACACACGCAAGTTTTTATCATTTTGAACATACTTATAATAAAAATCATTTGCGTCATTAAATGTAAGCTTCCATCCGCCCCATTCATTCAAATCGCCAGATTGAATGAGGTTTTTAACTTCAGTAGGTGCAGAGGATGCATTTGGATAAACCTCTAGCTTGTATTCACTAGCAGGAATAACAGTTCCATCAGAAGCATAGACCTCAAAGTTTCCTGGACGATAATTTGTCACAGTTTGGGTTGTTGATGAGGTTGTTTTGTTTTGAGATTGTTTGATAGTATCTACTGGGTATGAGAATGTGCGAAAGCGAATTCCCGTTCCCTTGTTGTCTAACATCCCTGACCATTGTTCCATCCAATTAACTTTATTTTTAAAGTCAGGATCAAGATTTTTCACATCTTTGATGTTAACAAATTCACCATCCAGTTTAGTACCATGTTCTTCAGTTAAGTTCTTAGGATCAACATTCTTACGACTTACCAATGTTTCTTTTTGTGCATTTACAAAAAGATTATTATCCATAACGTCTAAGTAATCAATCAAAGGTTTTTGAGAACCATCAGCTTGACGAATCAAATAGCGTAAACGGAGAGGACGATAATCCGAACCCAATGCGCGAATAGTTGTGTCATACTTACGAACACCATTTAAAGGAAGATCTCCAGATTTTGGACCGTTTTCGTTTAATTGAGAGTAATCAGAAACCCCACGATAGAATGGAATATTTGCGTCGTTTGTAACATAAACAATTTCTTCACCTGTTGAAGTCAATGACTGATTCATTGTGTAAGTGTACTCTACATACTTAACAGGTGTTTCAATACCGTTGGTATTCTCAAAAACTTTCTCACTTGCTACACGAAGATTTTGCCCATTTTTGTAGCTATAACGAACAGTGATACTTTGACCAGCCTTCAGGCGAACTGCATAAGCTTCCACTTTACCTAAATTAGCTTTAGTGTAGGTTGTAGCTTCTTTTCCAACCCAATAAGCAGGGTCAAGAGTCTTATAGTATTCATCATTCAAATTAGCATTAACGTTTTCAGTTTTAAGCGGAGTTCCACCTTGAATATCAACGTTCCAAATGTTAGCAGTATCTTTATTGTCATCAATAGCATCTTCAATAGCTAAAGCATAAAGATTTGAATAATTTTTCCCTGATTGAGCAACATATTCTTTAAGTTTTTTATTAAACTCATCAAGTTTAGTAGCATTCTGCTTATCAACCCCTTGGTTTTCTTTCTCGATGCGTTCATTTTCAGCAGCAATACGTTTACGATCAGCTTCGATTGCAGTTTTTTGTTTATTGTAGTCTTCCCAAGCTTTATCGTATTCCCCTTTTGCTTTTTCATAAGCAATGTAATCAGGGCTAGTAGTTCCGCCTTTTTCAACTTTTTCCTTAGCAGCTTTCAATTCTTCAGTTTTTGCCGCATAGTCTTTATCAAGTTGTTTTTTCAAAGCGTCTGCTTCTGCAGTATCTTTAACTTCTTTTTCTACTACTTGATCATTAGAGACTATTTCGACACCAACAGCCTTAGCATCAGAAAGAGCTTGTTTATATTCTGCACTAGGTTCGTAATTTACCTGAACAGAAGTATCTTTAACTCCTTCAGTTGTTTTACTTGTATTGTTGAAGTTTGCATCTTGCTTATCTGTTAAATTTGTCGCTGGCACGGCCTCGTCCGCACTAGCAACTGAAGCAGTTGCTGTAGCCCCTATGAAAAAAGCAGTTCCCAATACAGCACCTTGCAAAGTTTTTGTTACTTTGCTCTTACGCAAACCGAAAACTTCTTTCTTTTCTCCGAACATTTTTACCTCTTTATTCTATCCACCATCTACTTCTTTCATTATTTTAACCATTGGTGGATTGATTAAAATAACGAATTCAGACGTTTCTTAAGTTAATCTTAACTTAATTAACCTTAACTATTATATCACGTATGAAGCCAAAAATAAATAAAAAACACATCAAAATATAGAAAGTAGCAATTTTTTCTTAAGAACCATAGTTATCGCAATACATGCAATTGCAAGTCCTGCAAGGCTAAGGACCAAATTACTTATTTTTTGTGTAAATTATATCAAAAAAAACAAACCAGAGAAACAATAATTTCTCTGATTTGTTTTTTACTGCCAAATAAATTTTGTCCCTTTATTTTCAAAATCAATAGCAACTTTTGCTTTGAAAGGATCTCCATTCTTTTTCTTCATTGTTCTCTCTGGAGTAACATATTTAGAATACAAGCTTTCTAATTCATCCTTTTTTAATTCAATACGCCCTTGTTTCAACCACATTTTAAAACCACAGTTTGAATTTTCACAATGATGTATTGAACCTTGCTGAATAATTGAACTTTCACAAATTGGACACTTATATTTAGTAGTTACTTCGTTTTGAATATACTTCGTTTCAATTTTCTTAGCGTCGTAATTCAAAATGTTTTGTGCGGAACATGCACCAGCTTTAGAAAATAAGCCAGTCTTAACATCTGTTTTTCCTGATGTTAAAAGATTTTCAATATCTTCATCTGTCATCAATTCATTAACAATCTGACGATAAAATTCAAATTTACATGAAGGGCAGAGAATCTTCATACTATCTCTCAACATACTAGTTGCGCAATAGGGACATTTGAAGTTTGTTTTAATTGGTTTTTCAGTAAAAAATGCCTCTTCACAACCAGAAATTTCACCTGAACGTGCTTGGTCAAGCATTTTTCTAATTTTTTCTGGTTTAATATCTTGTTTATACATTTGAGAAAACACTCTAAACTTACAAGAACCCTCTCTTCTACCTGTACATACTAAGAATACTCCTGATTTTTCAAGCATTTTTTGACAAACTGGGCAGACATAGCCCGAATCAATAATTGGAAATTTTCTTGCTAATTTTCTTTCGTTTTTGTCAATATAAAGGTGAGCATTATATTTTCTTTCTTCTTTCTTCTTTTTGTCATCCTCTTTAGGCGCAGCAACAAATCCTTCAATCAACCTAGTTTCATTTCCTGAAAAAAGTGCGTCAAAATCTTCTTTTTGCAGTTTAACTTCTGCCGTTACTTTCAATACATAGACATGACAAGAACCATCTACTCTCCCTTCACAAGCATAAGCATTGTCGTTCTCCAAAATTTTCTTTCCACAGGCAGGGCATTGGTAGCCTGAATCGTGAGCGACTGCCTTAATTCTTTCAATCGTTCCATTACTATTCAAACCAACTCTTTGTTTGTATTTTTGTCGGCTTACAACTTTTCCTTTTTCGTCCTTTTTCTCAAAGATAGCATCAACAACCAGTTCTTCTCCTGACTGAAGCTTTTTGAATTCAGAAGGTGTTAACAAATGACCGCCAATGTTTCTGAAGCCTCCCACCATACAACCATTTGTTTTGTATCCAGAACAGTAAAAAGCTTTATCAGTTTGATAAATATCTCCACCACATTTGTGACATTTTGAAATTGCATTACTTCCACTAGTTTGAGGCACTTCTTTCATATTGCTATTTTTGATTTCGTCAATCATTTTAACAATAGCTTCGTCAATATGCTTTTCGAATTCCTCTTGAGTTAATTCCCCTGAAACAATTTGTTCCAACATGATTTCCCAGCGACCCGTTGTATCCACATCTAAAAGAGAGAAATTAATATCTTTGTAATTTTTATAAATCATCATCCCTTCTTCATTAGGGACCATAACAATTCGTTTACCTTCTTTTTCCCATGTTGCGTATTTATCAATTTTTACAATTCCATCAATGATTGTATCCAAGGTTGCTGGGGTCCCCAGTTTTAACTTTTCTATCTCATTTTTGAACTTATCATCAACTAGATATTTAGACGGTTTCTCACAAATATCAATAAGATCGCCAGATGTATATCTTTTCGGACACTGAGTCGTTTTCTGAGTTAATTCAAAATTATCTACTGTTACTTTGTCACCTTCATTTACATCTGGAAGAATGACATCTTTAATGTCTTTATCTCCTGAATAAATTCCTTTCCAACCTTTAGAGATAATTGTTTTTCCTCTTGAAACAAAAGTTTTATCTCCATCAACAACAACTTCTAAAGTTACCTTATCACTCACTATAGGAGGCAGAAAGGCAGCTAAGTATCTTTTTGCTACCATCGAGTAAATATTTTTTTGTTCTTGAGTTAATTTTTCAAAATCAGGCGCTTCACTCGTAGGAACCAAAGCAGAGTGAGAAGTTTTTTTAACTTCTGCGTCATTAACCCACTTCTTAGAATTTTTAACCCTTGAAACATTTTCGGGTGTAACTTGTTCTAAATAAGAACTTAATCCTGGTACAACTTTAACTGAGTTTAGAATTAAATCAAGATTCTCTGAACTATCCAAATACTCTGTAGAAGTTCTTGTATAAGTGAGATAACCTGGTTCGTATAACGATTGGATTATAGCTTTTGCTTTTTTTGCATTGTACCCAAACTGATTTTCAGCATCTTTTTGAGCAGTTGACAATTTATAGAATTTTTTTCCGTACTCCTCTGTTCTTTTTGTTTCTTTTTTACCAACAATACCAGTTTTAGACATAGAGTTTATAAACTCTTGAGCCTCCCCCTCAGTCTTAAACCAAATACGCCCAGTATCCAGCTCTTCCTCATTATCTTCTTCATCTAATTTAGTAATATTAGAATTTGAAGGGTTCGTAAGAAATCCAGAAAAGTTTTCTACATAGTTTGCTTTAACCCCAAATGTTGTTTCAGGTTTAAAATTTTGAATTTCTAATTCTCTTCGACAAACAAATCCAAACAAAGTTGTTCTGACGCGACCCGCAGAAACTCGACATTTCATCTTCATACTCCCAGCGCGTGAGATATTCATCCCAACTAAATAGTCCGCATGTTGACGAGCTTTTCCTGCTTTCGAAGTGTTTTTGTAAAAAGGCTCTTCATTACTTTTTAAGTTGAGCAACATTGGGAGTATTTTATCTTCTGTAAGAGCATTCTCCCAATACCTCATTACAGGCAACGTATTACCAATCTTTTCTAAGACCAAATCAACAAGTAATTGCCCCTCTCTATCAGGGTCTCCTATATGAATAATAAAATCATATTTTCCACTGTTAATTTCTTCCTTAATTAGATCATAACGTTCTTGAGGGGTAGGAAATTTAAAGCCGTTAGCCTGTTTAGGAGCTTTTCTTTCTGGGGAGATACGATACTTCCATCCACCAAGACTTCGTTCAGTTATAGGAAGTGTTTCCCAGCTCCACTCTTTTAGTTCTTCATTCATTTCATCAGGTTTCAACATCTGCAACAAATGTCCACTTTGAGAAACAAACGTCACTTCATAGGGGATTTTATCTTTATGTTTTTTCGCTACTGCTCCAATTTTTCTTGCCAAATCAGGCTTTTCGCAAATAGCTAAAGCTTTCTTTCCTTGTAAGTTCATCATTTTAAATAATCCTTTTCTAACCAATCAAATCTAAAGAGGTAACGAACACCTTCGATTACCTCTCACTGTCAAGTTATATCGGAAAGCATATCATTTTCTTCCCGTAAAGGCAAACATCAAGCAGGGTCTTGAATCAAAGAAATTTCTCTTTCAATATCTTTATTCTCAACTACAAATTCTTTATTAGTCCCTGTTGGGTGCAATTTAGATTGTTTCTTCCCAACGGTGATATCCAATTGAAATTGCTCCCCATTCTTTTTATTTTCGTAAGTTACCGTATGATTATCCATAGTGATCACGTCGTAGTAGTCATGGAAGTTTTTATTCTTAATTTCTTCAGTAGAAAGCTTCAAAAACAACCCACCTACTAATAACAACAACAACGCAATACATTCTAAAGAAAACAAAATAATCTTATTCGTTGTGATTTTTTTTGAAAAATGATTATAAAGCAATAAACTACTCAATACAAAGCCAAGTAAAATTAAAACGACTCCAATCATAGCTAACCAGGATGAACCCTTTTCAAAAAACAAAAATTGTTTAGCATTAGAATAACCAAGCCAAGCTAACAAAGTTTCCATAATTTTTCTCCTATCTTAAATTAAGCACATAAATTCCATCTAAAGACCGTGCAGGATTCGAACCTGCAACCCTTCAGCAAAAATGCCGACTACTCTTCCAATTGAGCTAACAGCCTACAATTTGAAAAATCAATTCAAATTGTTTCTCCTTTTATTATATCATAGTTTCTTGTTCCGATTCAATAAACACATTCAGTTGATTTATTGTTTCAATCAGGACAGAAACTACAATTATTAGAGTCGTTCCTCCAAGAGATAGTTTCAACTCTACAAGACCTGAAGTAATCATTGGCAGAGTGCACAACCCTGCTAAAAATATAGCACCCAGTAAAATCATCGGCTTCGTTACGTTCTCCAAGTATTTTACGGTTTCTTCTCCAGGTCTCACTCCTTCTATGGTTGTGTTTCCTTTTTTAAAATTTTCCGCTATTTCTATTGGATTAAAAGAAATCTCTGTGTAATAATAAGCAAAGAATATAAGCAATCCAATATATGCAAAATAGCCAATAGATAATTTCCACATAGAGGGAACAAACCAATAATCTTGTATACTAGCGTAATATAAACTTTTCAAGAGTCCTTTTGGGGCGTAACCTGACAAAGATACAACCATCGCTGGGAGCGAGATCATAGTAGAAGCAAAAATAACTGGCATAATATTGCTAGTATTCATTTTCAATGGAAGAGAACTTTCTAATTTATTACTTCCGCCTAATCTTCCAGCATATTGAATTGGAATGTGTAGAGTAGCCTCATTCAATATGATAGACAGAGTGGTAAGAATTAATAAAAATAAAATGATAAAAACCAGCAAAACGAATCCATTAATCCCTCTTCCAGCAATATGCTGTTTATATATCCTATAGAAGTCACTGGGGATTTTTGATAAGATGTTGATTAACAAAATCAATGAAAAACCATTTCCTATTCCGTATTTGGTTATAATGCCTGATAACCAAAGCAGAATAGAGTAGCCAGCTATAAGTGATAGAGATATAGTGACTATTGGTAGCCATCCATTATTAATAAAAAATGTCTTTTTGAAAGTAAAAGCCATAATAATGGATTGCAGGACAGCCATTGCAAGAGCGATATATTGAGTGTATTTAGCGACTATCTTTTGCCCACTATCACCACTTCTTTGCAAATTCTCTAGCGTTGGAAAAACAACCATTAGCAACTGAATAACAATTGAGGCACTAATAAAAGGGGTTATACTCAAGGAAAAAACTGAAAAATTCTCCATTCCTCCCCCTGTTAGTAAATTGTAAAACGATAAAGCTGGATTATTACTAATTAAGTTCCGTATATAGGAAGAATTTACCCAAGGAATTGAAATCTGTGTTAAAACCCTCACTATAAAAAGAATAAACAAATTTAATAACAGTCTTCTGCGGAGAGTTTTACTATTAAATAAAACAGCAATCTTATTCTTTTTTATCATGCTATAATTTTAACATAACGTTATGTATCCTGTCAATTGCATTATGTCTCTATTTTTAGTAGAATAAATAAGAATAAAGAAATATAAGGTGCAGACCATGAACATAATTACATTGATATTGTTTTTACTATTAATTTTAACAACTACAGCTATCATTTTCTTAATTAACAAGGAAGACGTTCAACAAACTCCATCAATTGCGATCCATCAAAACAACAATTTATCGAGTAAACTTAAAAAAGATAAAATTAAAAAAGAACTACCTGTTTTAATATTAAGTTTAACATTCTTCGTATTATTATTACTTATCCAGAGAAGCTGAAATTATCAATAAAAAAGCAAAAAAGCCACTTTCGTGGCTCTTTTTTTATTCTGACTTCTCATCTTTTTTAGAAGTATCAACTTTTTCTTCAGAAGATTCTTTAGTAGTAGTTTCTTCTTTCTTCTCTTCACTGGTGCTTGAAGGAATTGGCTGTTCCTCAGATGGTTTGGTTTCTGTGCTAGGTGTAGTTGGTTCTGATTGAGGTTTTGAGGCGGGAGTATTTGGAGTTGCAGGTTGTACTGGAGTTGAAGGCTGTGCTGGAGTAGGAGCTGCCTGTTGTGGTTGTTGTTGAGTTTGGCGAGCTTGAGTTTGAGCTTGACGTTGGTTCTGATTTGTTTCTTGTTTTTTCTCTTCGTTTGAGGCTCTCGTTTCTTCTCTCTGCTCTTCTTCTTTTGGCTTTTCTTCAGTTGTTGAAGAAATAGAACTAGAACTTGAGCTACTATTAGACGAATAAACCTTCTTTTCTTTTTTGGTAGACGAGGTTATTTTTGTAGTTTCGCTATTCTTTTGATTATCAGATTCTCCACCTCTAATTAGAGTGAATCCAATAATTGCCGTACATAATACAATACCCGCGATTACATAATGTTTAGCTGGAATTCCCCAAAAACTTGATTTTTTCATATTTTCTTGACGAGAATGATGTTTTGATTTTTGTTCTTTCTCTTCCTCGTCGAATTTCTCTCCATATTGCCCTCCATCATTCAGTTCACCATTTACAACTTCCTTAAAAATTTCGGATTCTCCATTAAGCATCGGAATTTCAAATCCTTGCCAACCGTTTAACGTTTCTTTTCCAAGAGTGTAAATTCCAAATTTTCTTAATAGAACCACTCTTTCTCCTAAATATCCTCGATAGTGCGCGTGCTCTACAATATTTCTCAATACTGGGATAACCACTTCTTCTGGATACTCTCCATCAACTAACTTATCCCAATCCCCCCCTTCAAACGTATCCAATAAGTCTGGGTGATCCCGCACTAGTGTTGAAAGAATATTGTCAATAATCATTTTTAGTTTCCTTTTTTATTTTTTCATTTTGCATAATAATAGCATAACGTTATGTTGTTGTCAAGTTAAGTCTGCATTATAAAGCAATTTGATAATATTTATTTGACAATATCACGATATTGTGATATGATGATACCATAATTCATTAGAAAGGTGGTTTCAATGAAACGAAAATACATATATTTAGACCTAGAAAGAATATTAGAAAAGGAGAAAATCTCACAAAAACAGCTTGCTAAAAAAACTGGATTATTCCAGTCTCAAATTAGTAAACTAGTAAGAAATGAAACTGATAGCATTAATAGGAAACATTTGTCACTGGTAATGGAAGCACTAAACATAAGTGACTTCAATGAAATTTTGAAAAAAGATTAGATTTTACATTTATTTCTATTGACAATATAACTGATTTATGATATAATGATAATGTCTTATAAATTAGGGCTTAAAAAAGTAAAAATAAAAAAGGAAAAACAAAAAAATGTCAAAAAAACAAAATACACTTAAAACTATAGCAACTGTTGCTACTATCGCAACTGCAATCGCAAATTCAAACATCGTGAAAGCTGATGAAGCTTTGAGCACAACAACTAATGAAACAAACAATGTTGAAACAACTGCTAATGAAAGTTTATCTACTAACATTAAAGAAGTGAATGGAGTTACCGTTTCAAATGGAACAGCTATTGTTACTGAAACACCCACTGCTTCCACTGTAGAAGAGGCTAAACAAATCCAAGACGACGTTCAATCTGAAGTAGACAAACAAACTAGTGTAGTAAACGAAGCTGAAAATGCCAAAACAGTAGCAGATGAAAACGATAAAAATGCTAAAGCTGAATTAGAAGACGCAACTAATTTGAAAAAAGAAGCTACTGAGGAAAAAATTGCATCAGTAGAGAAGACTATTGAAGAAACTAAGGATGAAATCGCTTCTAAAACAGATGCTAAACAAGAAGCTTCAAAAGTTACTACTTCTAAAACAAAAGCTTTGAAAGAAAAAGAAGCTGAGTTATCTAATAGTAAAGAATCTGTTGATGCACAAACAAAAAAAGTTAAAGTCGCTAAAGCTAACAAAGATAATGCTCAAAAAGTTCTTGACGGAACAGGAGCTTCTGAAATCATCAATAATCGTGATGAAGCTATAAAAGAAAGTGTTGCAAAAAAAGCTATTGAAAAAACAGCTAAACAATCACTTGAAAAAGCTAAGCAAACCGACTTGAAAAAATCAGATGATTTAACAAAAGCTAACGCTATTAAAGGTGAAAAAGAAGTTGAATTGAATGATGCTCAAAATAAATTTAATGAAGCGTCATCTAACGCAACAACCAAAATTTCTAACTTAGAGAATGCTAAAACTGATAAAGCTAAAGCACAAGGTGATTTTGGTACCGCTGAAACAAAACTTGACAAAGCAAAGATAAACAAAGAAGTAGCTGAAGAAGAAGCTAATACTAAAGCTCAATTAGTAGACACAACTAAAAAAGTTCTAGAAGAAGCTAAAGCTTTTGATGCTAACAAAGCAGCTACGATCTCCAAACTGACTCAAGCAAAAAATGAACAAAATGAACTTGTTAAACAAGCTAATGCTGAATTAGCAAACGCTACTGCCGTTGCTCAAGAAGCAAAAGAAAATAAGGAAAAAGCAGATAAAGCTGTTGAGACACTCAACAAACAAATTTCTGCAATTAAAAATCTCACTATTCCACAATTGCCTCAAGATGTTATTGAAGCCTACAAAACTTATCTAGCCGACGATTCAGACGCGAACAAAACTGCGTTGAACGATGCTATTCAAAAATGGTTCAAAAACAGTAAATACGATTTTGGAACTGCTATTACTGAATATTCTCCTGAACATCAAAATATTGTCATCAAAGATTGGCCAAACAAGGATATTGTTTTGCCTATCGACAACTCAGAAGTTGATTTGGATAACCTTACCGACAAACAAATTGAGGCTCTTAGCCAATATTATGCTCTTCTCTCAAATAATCTTCAAGATCAAGTTTGGGGTAGTCATCACTATATTGTTACCAAAGAGTCTGTTCAAGGGGTAAAAAATATTGCAAAAGCCTACGCTGACGAAAATAAACCTTATAGCTCAAGTCACAGTGATACAGCTTTAGCTAAAGATGGCGTTGATTCAATTGTTTGGTCTGGAGAGAATATGAGTTTCAACAATACTTTACTTGGATACGGAGCATACTATTCAGAAGCTAAAGAAACTCGTAAAGCTACAATGTCTCAATTATATCGTGAAGTATATGATTCAGTGATTAACTTTATTACAAACGACGTTCATGCTTACTTTGGTCACATGAAACTCATGATTGGTGAAAAAGCCCCTACAAAAACTCGTGCTGTAGGTGCTGCAAACAGCTTTACCGCTAGTGGCGTTGGGCGTATGCACTTTATTGAATTTAAAGGTCAAGACGCTCATCTTGAATATGTTAAAAATGAACAAACTGGAGAATATCAATTTGTCAGCGTCGATGACTACTATGATAAAGGTATTGCTAAACCCCTTGCAACTCCATTTGATACTTCAAAAATGGAAAGTGAATTAGAAACTGCTAAAGAAACACAATCTGATGCAGATGCTAAAAACACAATTGCTATAAATAACCTTTCTTCTGCTACTACCAAGAATAAGGAAGCTGAAGAAAAACTTTCTGAGATTGAAAATGAATTAAATGCTCAAAAATTGATCAAAGATAAAACCCCTTCTGCCCAAGCTAAATATGATCTAGCAGTTTCAGAAAAAACAACTGCTGATTCTAAGCTTGACCAAGCTGAAAAAGAACTTGTTGATGCAACAAAAGATTTTAATGATAAGAAATCTGCTTTTGAGTTTGCCACAACAATGCTTGAAAACGCTGAAAAAGAAAATGAGCAAGCTCAAGCAGCTTTGAATGAAGCTACTCAAGAACTACAAGTCGCTCAAGGAGAACTTGAAAAAGCAACTGCAGAAGTACAACGTTTGGAAGCTATCAAAGATGAAACTCCAGAAGCTCAAAAAGCTTATGATAAAGCTCTCGCTGATAGCAAAGAAGCTGAAGCTAAATTGGCAGAAGCTCAAAAAGCTGTAGACAATATCAATGCGGATATCCTTGTTAAAGAAAAAGCTCTCAAAGAGGCTGTTGCTGAAGTTGAAAAACAAGAAGCTACTCTACGTTCTCTTAAAGAGCAATATGATGCAAAAGCATCAGAAGTTACCACTGCTAAACAATTGGTTGAAGAAGCTAAGCAAGTTGAAGCAAATATTGAAAAAGAAATTAAAGCTTTGGAAGAAAAACTTCAAAACGAAACTGCTAAGCTTGAAAACCTCAAAAATGCTGACAAACTTCTTGAACAAGCCAAGAGAAAAGCTAAAAAAGCTTCAAAAGAATTGGAAGAGGCCGTTAAGTTATATAATGATGAGTCACGCAAATTGGACACTCTCAAAAAAGACCTTCAAGATGCGACAGCTCAATACAATGCAGTTAAAGCGGCTTATGAAGCTGAGTTGTTGAAGAAGGCTGAAGAAGAACGTAAACAAATTAGCGGACGTGAAGACGTTAAAGTTAATGTTCAAGCATCTAAAGAGTTTATAATTACTGAAAATGTAGCTCCCACACAATACAGTGCTAAAGAAGTTGTTACAGATGCACTTGAAAATGGCAAACGCAAAGAGCTTCCCAAAACTGGCGAATTAGCATCAATTCTTGGATTTTATGGATTTGCTCTTTTGGGCGGAGTAGTAAAACTTAAAAAGCGTGAAGAACAATAATATGTTCAGTTTCAATAACTAAACAAACAAAAAGCGATGAGATAAAACTTATCGCTTTATTTTTATTCTCTTTTTTTCTTAAGAACTCTAGTTGCTACAACGTCTGTAATCGCAAGTCTTACAAAGCTAAGGGCTAGGCTTACTTCTGTTCTTGCATGAGAAAGTTGAGCTTATGCTGTAGATGTTTTCACTTTTTCTTATGTTCCCACTTCAATGATTTTATTCACTTTTAGATAGGTTTTGAACGACTGTTTTTTGAAAGTTTTTTCTGCAATAACTGGCTTTGTACAGACTTTGATAATAACTCACCACTAAAATTTTATAGATAGACAAAAAAAAGAAGGCTTTAGCCTTCTTTCCTTTTTTAGTTTTCTTGTTTTTTCTTAGAAAGAACAAGACCCGCAAGACCTGATACTCCAAGCCCAGCAACAAGCAATGATGCAGATAAAGTTTCACCTGTATGAGGAAGAACCTTTCTTTCTTTTGCTACAACTTTTGGTTCAGTATAAGAAACTGGATGGATCTTAGTTTCTACGCCTACTTCATGAGCTTTAGTTTCAACTTCACCAATCTTCACACCTTTTGCTTTTAATTGAACTTCAGGAATTTCAACAGATAAAGATTTAGGAGCTTTTGGTTTTTCTGGAATTTTAACTTCTTCTTTTTTCGGAGCGTTATTTGGAACTTCTACAAGTTTTTGAACGTCACCAAGTTTAGTTGGTTCAAAGTTGTCTACTTTTGCATCTTTAGAGTTCGTATCCGCAACAACAATAGCCCCTTCAATTTTAGAAGCTTTATTGTTCGTAGAAGTGAATGTGTAATTTACTTTATATTCACCATCTTCAGTCAAATCACCTTTGAAAGAAACTTTATTGTCTTTAACTTCCAAAGCTTGTTTTTTGCCACTTGGAGATATTAATTCAGCAGAAATAAGTTTAACACCTTCTTCAGGAGTGATAGTTACAACAGCTTTTGAATTCGTGGTAGTTGTTGTAGAAGACACTTCGGTGGCAGTATTCTTAAATTGAGTAATGATTTCTTTTTGAACTACATCTGGAGATTTTCCAGTGGTATCATAAATATTTGGATGCCCAAGTTCCGTCATTGATTTAACAGAGTTTGGATCATTGTTGTCAGTTTCAGAAAGTTTATTACGGTTTACTACTGACATGAACGTTTTAGCGTTTGTTTTCGCCCATGTTGCAAAAGTAGCATCCATTTTTTCTGTATCTGCCCAACCGTCAGTAAATTGAATTACTGAAACAATTTTATTTTTGTTTGGTTGAGAAGTATATACCTCTTCAAAAGGAATAGTTTTTACAGTTCCACCTGTTGAAGTTTCATTAGTCTTAAATGCTTTATCACCAAAAGCTTTTGCGACAGCATTAAAGTAATCAGAATAGTTTGAAGCTCCACCAGGAGTGTTTGGAGCTTTAATTGCCAACAATTCATCAATGACTGCCAAAGCTTCTTTTTTACTCAAAAGAAGAGTTGAAATCCCAGTTTCCCAATCTTTTCCACTTAGTTTAGTGAAGTCTAATTGAGCCCCGTGAGCGACAAATGAATTTTCTTTGTTATAAATGTAAGCTTGAAGCATTACATTATCTCGATCAGTTAAGTCATTTTGGATTAACGCCTTCAATTGATTCAAAGCTTCTTCTCTTTTGCTTTGGTAAGAAGAGCTGTAGTCAAGTACAGCGATTGTGTCCAATGGCACATGACTTAATTTTGTATCAGTAATTACTTTTGATTTTGCAACAGCCTTAAGAATTTGACTGTAAGAACCATCTTGATTTTTGGTAGCTGTTGAGTCTTTAGTTAATTGAGATTTAGCATTACTGCTATCTTTAGCTAATTTCTCATTTTCATCTTTAATTTGTTCATTCTTAGCTTTTGCTTCAGCTACTTTTTTATTAAATTCATCTAAAGCTTTATTATAATCAGCTTCTACTTTAGTTTTTGCATCTGCAATAGCTTTATTCCATTCAGCCAAATCTTTTTCGTAAGCATCTTTGTTGAATTTAGTGTCTGAAATTGCAAGCTCTACTTTTTCAGTAGTCTTTTTCGCTAATTCGCTAGCTTCCTTTTCATCAAGAACAATTGTTTTACCTCTAGTAACTTCTACGCCACCAGCTTTAGCTTTTTCAGAAAGAGAATTCAACAAATTAGTTAAAGTAACTTGTTTGTTTTTAAGGTCCGCAAGAGTTTTTTCTGCACCTGACACAGATGCTTCAAATTCAGATTCTTTACCTGGAGTTAAAACAAGCTCTGTTTCTTCTTCGAATTTAACTCCAACCTTCGAAGCTTCTTCTAAAGATTTAGAAATACGTGCTTTAGCATCAGATACTAAAGAAACTAATTTTTCAATTTGAGCAACTTGTTCATCGATATCCTTTTTAGCAGCATCAACTGTTTCGTGCGTAACAGTTTTATCTAAAGTAACGTTGATATTTGATTTTTTTGCTTCATTAATCACTTTTTTCAATTGGCTGTTTAATTCTTCATTTTGTTTAATAGCATCTTTAACAGCTTGTTTTTGTTTTTCAAGATCTTTATTAGCTAAATCAACCGTTTCATGATTTGCTTTTTCTGTTTCTTTAGTTACTACTGATTCTTTTTTTGCTAATTCCTTAAGACTTTCGTATTTTTTATTAAGTTCTTCTTGATTTGTAGCAGCCTTTTCTTCAGAAGTAGTAGATTTTACATCTCTACTTTCTGCAACAGCTTGAACTTTTTCATTTATTTCAGCAGTTGTTTGTTTTACAGCACTATTATCAGCCACCTTATTTGTTACGATAGCACTTTCAGTTTCTTTAACAGAAGGTTGTGCAGCGACTTCATCTGCAGAAGCAGATTGACTTCCAAAAACGATAGCCCCAGCAAGCGCAATCCCACATGCTAATCCCCATTGCTTAGTCTTACGGAAATATCCGCGACCATGCAAATTCTTATCCAAATATTTTTCCATTGGAAAAACTCCTTTTTTTATTTTTTAAAGATATTCACATCTTCTTGCACTATTATAACATAAAAAATAATAAAAAAGCTGGTTTTTATCAGCTTTTTTACTTGTTAATTTTTCTTCTTTTTCTTTTGCTTCTTTTAAAGTTTTAGCCTAGAATTTTTTTCAAATCCAAGTCAAATAAAGCATCTCTTTTTTGATCTGCATTAAATTGACTTGTAATAGATTGTTTGTATTCATCACTATCTTTTGTCAATCCCGTTTTATTTGCTAAAGCTTCTAAAATCAGCTCATCTTTAATTCTCGATTTAACGTATTCAGAACGTCCAGCATAATAGTCACTCTTACTTGCATTAGTTTTCTTAAAGAAATCATCCTCATCTTTATATTTTACACCCATAAAGAATTCTTTATATTCATCTTCCAAACGGGAAACAACTTTTGCTGGATAAGCCTTGATTTTTGTATTATCACGAATGTAAACTTTTGCATCCTTAATTCGATTATATTGATTCGAGTAATTAGCGTTTTCTACTAAGCTTTGATAAATTTTATCAACTTCTTCAGCAGATGGTCCTTCAGGTCTTACAATTTTACTTACAACAATTTTATAAGTGAGTTTTTTTCCTTTTAATTTTTCATTTGAATAATCCGAAGGGTAATCTACATTAATTTCTTTTTCTTCATTTACACCCATACCAGCTATAGCGTTTTCTACATAAGAATCCACTAACTTTGTACCCAAAGTAACTTTATTTGCCCTAAAGGAGAATGCAGGGATTTCTGTCCCATTTTCCAATGCAGTTACGGTTGCAATTGCTGTATCTCCCAATTGCACCTTAGCATCGGATCCTTCTATTGGATGCCCAACCTTAGTCAACCTTGCTTGTAGCAGAGCATCATCTCTAGTTGGAGCATAGTTATTAGCAGAAACTGGAATGTTAGTGAGATCAGGCAACTCAACAATAGAATTAATATCGTAATCACCTTGAATGATTTCTGCTCCATCACTAGCTTTCTTACTGTTGTTATCAAATGTTAAGTCCTTATTATCCTTAATTTTTTCAGGACTTTCTTTAATCTGTGCTGTTTTAACTTCTTTCATCTTACTAGTTTTTTCTGGTTGTTGCAAAAGCATAAAACATAAAACACAGACAGAAAGTAGCCCTACACTACCAATAACAACTTTTTTATTTTTCAATAAACTTTGAATATCCATTTCTATCTTCCTTGTCCGTTATAAATATCGGCAATAACCTTTCTTAAATACATCTGGAAAAAGCAACTTTTTTAAGCCTACTTTTTCAAAATTAATAATAATTGCATTATCTGAGTAACGAACTACTTTTCCAAGCCCGTAATCAGAATGAGTGACTTTTGCTCCTGGTAATTTTTTCTTTATAGTGGGATTAAAAATCCCTTTATAATCCTCTTTTAATTTTATCAAGAATTTTGATTGGGCACCACTACTACTGATATATAAAATATCCATAGCCCTGGTCATTCCCACATAAAGAACTCGACGTTCTTCCTCTTCACCATCATCCGTAGCCACTAGTTTTCCTGGTAGCACTTTGTCATCTACACCGATCAAGAAAACAACTTTCCATTCTAACCCTTTTGATTTATGCATTGTAGCTAGTTGAATTCCATCATTAGAACGTTTTCTGTTCAATTCCTTAGTTTTAGCTACCATATATTTGGCATGGTTTAACCAACTTTCAACGGTTTCAAATCTAGTAGCATCTTCTTTCAACATTTCAAAGATTTCAAGCTCAGACTCAATATCTTCATTTTTCATAGACGCAATATTTTTCAAATGTTTCTTATAGTTGATTTTGTCTTTGCTCTCCATCAATTTAAAGACTTCACTTGGAGAGGTTTGCAAACTAATTTTATTAGGTCCAAATGAAGCAAACCATCCTTTAATTGATTTTTCTGCGGCTGGATAACGCCATGTATCTTTTGAGCGTCTTAGTGATTCTATTGCTTGCAGGAAACTATCTTCCTGATAAGGAATATCTAGAAATTGTTGAGTATGAAGGTATCTATTTGGGTGATTCAAAATAGCAAACAGATTACTCTTATAATTCATTCCTAACGAGAGTTCAATATAAGCCTTAATATCTTTAAAAATATAAGACTCATAAACCGTTTTTATTTTTTCTGTCGAACTAAATGGCAACCCAGCTCTAGATAACATATCTACAGGGATTTCTGCCTGCTTGTTTGTTCTAAATAAAATAGCTATCTCATTATAATCATAATCCTCAACTTCATGAAGATAATGAATTTTATCTATAATCGCTGCCATTTCGTTTCGCTTACCTTTAGATTCTAAGAAGTGCACCTCTCCAACAGCGCCATTCTGTCCTCTGAAGGAAATAAAATTCTTTTGAAATCTCTTTTTATTTCTCTTAATAAGAGTATCTGCGTAGTCAATTATTTTTTGAGAAGAACGGTAGTTGATGCTCATATTAATCACTTTTACCTTTGGAAAATCCTCGGAAAAGTTCATCATAATAGATGGATCTGCTCCACGCCAAGAATAAAGAGATTGGTCATCATCTCCGACTACACAAAGATTGTTTGTTCGACTAATGAGAGTGTAAATAATATCTTTTTGAATTTGGTTTGTGTCTTGATATTCATCCACTTGAATATAATCAAAATGGCGACTCCACTTATCTCTGATTTCCTTATTTGTAGAGAGAAGCTCTTCACATTTCACAAGCATATCATCGAAGTCAATCTTTCCACTGTTTCTTTTTTCTTGCTCATAAGCATTATATACGCGAACGAACAATTCTTTGTCACAACCAGTTGGAATAAAATTCTTTAATGGAGTATAGCTATTTCTAACTGCAGAAATTTCTGTTGCAATCGTCTTCGCCATTTCCCATGCATCATCAATGTAGATATTTCCTTTAAGTTGATTTACTAAGAATTCCATTTTTTGGGATTCTGTAATTAATGATGATGAGTCGTATCCTTTTTCAATTCGCAAAATATTGAAACAAAGAGAGTGAATCGTCATAAACATAATTCCAGGATTTTTGCCGTAAAGCTTAACATATCTCTCTTGCATATCTGCGGCTGCAGAGTTTGCAAAAGTAATCATTAAAATCTTTTTAGGATTTCCTCCATTGTCGATAATATGTTTAATCCGTCTGACCAGAGTTGTAGTTTTACCTGAACCAGGACAGGAAATAACTATAACTGGACCCTTAATTGTTTTAATAGCTTCTTCTTGAGCTTCATTTTTTTGTAAACTCATTAAGTATCCTTTCTAGTTTCACGTGAAACATTATTTTCATCTTCCGTCGTGATTTCAAATAAATTATTCAAATCTTCGATATCTAACGCGTTTGCAATCATTGCTAAATGCTTCTTATTTATAGACGTGTGCTGATTGCTACATATCCTTTGGATTTGGTTACGATTAATTCCTGTAAGCACAGATAGTTCTTTCTGAGTTATATTTCTTTCTTTTAATATATCTCCTACTTTAATTTTCATAACTAAGTTTGAAGACATTTTTATCTCTTTTCTCCTTGCGTTCTTTTGTACTATATGGTATCATAATACCACAAATATGTGGTTTTTTCAATCCGTAATTTTTGAAAGGTTATCAAAATGCAATTAAGTATTTACGTATTCACTAAATTATTCATCTTTATCGTATTATGCTTGAGTGTCATATTGACAATTAAGTATTTTACTCAAGCTAAGGAAATAGCAAAAGTAAAAGAAAAAAGCGTTAAAAAATATAGTCTAGTTAATCTCACATCTATCCAACAAGTAATGATCGACCATGACGTTTCAAAAGAAATAAACAGGATTATTAACTCTCTCACGAGAATAAAAGTTATTATTTTTTGTTCTTATTTAATTTTGGCCATTTATGTATTGTGGTCTTTATTTGGTAAATAAGTATTTAGCTAAATACTTATTTAGCTAAATATGTAAATATATATTTATAAAATATAATCCAAAAAACCTTAGCAACAGCCTTTCCTGTTGCTTTTTTGTTTATTCTAAGAATTGGTTATTTAAGTATTTAACTGAATATGTATTTACTTAATTATTAAGTATTTAGTTAAATACTTAATTGACTTTTGCTTATCTTTATGATATAATGTAATCATAAAAATAATGAGGTGATAAAAATGAGTGATGAAAAAAAACGTGGATTTGAATTGGTTTCAGAATACCAAGGATGTGAAGAGCTTCTTCCAAAACGAGAAACAGCTCATGCTGCTGGTTATGATTTTAAAGCAGCCGAAACCATCACAATTAATCCTGGCGAAATCGCATTAGTTCCTACTGGTGTTAAAGCTTATATGGGTGATGATGAAGTTCTATTCTTGTATGATCGTTCGTCTAATCCAAGAAAACAAGGAGTTGTACTTATCAATTCTGTTGGTGTTATTGATAAAGATTATTACAATAATGAAGATAATGAGGGTTTGATGTTTGCTCAATTTATGAACATCACTAAAGAACCTGTTGTCATTGAAAAAGGTACTCGCATTCTGCAAGGAGTGTTTTCTAAATTCCTAACTGTCAATAATGATAATGCAACTGGAGTGAGGACAGGAGGATTCGGATCAACTGGTCATTAATTAGATATTTACGTATTTAGCTATTTATGTATTTAATTAAATACCTAAATGCAATTAAGTATTTAGATAAATATAAAAAGGAAATGAGTCATGGAAGTAGAATACAGATGTAATAATTGCGGAGAATATTTCTACGCAGAGAGCGAAGGAATGTCAATTCCTTCTTGTCCCAACTGTGGTTCAGATGACGTTTGGGATTTTTAGTAGTTGACCAATACATAACGTTATGTTATAATTTACTTTATGAAAGGGACATCCCTTTCTATTGCGGGGGTGGTGAAATCGGCAGACACGCAGGACTTAAAATCCTGTGGGCATTACGCCCGTTCGGGTTCAAACCCCGATCTCCGCATGCTTCGATTATTAGAAGTAAGAAAAAGGCTTCACCCACTTCTCCAGTGGTGGCTTTTTCTATAATGAAGTTTCAAGAAGCACAATTTGTGCTTTTTCTATTACACAACTATAAAGGATATTAGGAAAAAAACACGATGAACAAAAACTTATCACGGCTCGCAAATGCCTCTGCAGGAAATAAAGAAGAGTCTATCTTTAAAGTGTATGCATACTTGAATACTAAATTTAACTTTTCACCCTTATTAATTTCTCAAAAAGTTTTGGTGAAGAATAACACTATTCTAAAATACTTGGAGACTATCAGAAAAGCTCAACTAAATTCTACATCTTATAGAAATAGGATCAACAATATAAGTTCAGTTGATTTCTGTAGAGGAATGAATCAAGAACAAAAAGAAATTGCTGAGAAAAACTTAGAGAAATGGAAAAAAGACGTTTCATCCTTTGAAAAAGGTAATGAATTGCATGACCATCAATTGGATCAATATGTTCACCCTGACAATGAACAAAAAGCAGAATTATTCTTTTCTCGGTTAGAACAATCCTTACTAATTTATACTTTTCTTTTACAAAAAAAATAGGATGCTTTTTTGCATCCTTTTTTCTTTTTTTCTTTTTTTCTTTAATTGGTATGATATAATTGAGATTGTAAAAAAAAAGCTGTCTCTTGGACTGCTTTGACATCTTACCCAAAAAACCAAATTTAATAAAAATTACTGCAATCACCACAATCATGGAAACTGTGATGCTTCATAGCATTTTATGTCATTTTGTGACTTGATGATTTGCTATAAATTCATCATCCAAGCTTCAGTCAACCTGAGATTTTGAGGATAGAATGACATACTTTAAGAATGGTATGTTTTAACAAATTTCAGTAACTCTTTTATTAAAATTGATTTACTATGGAATAAGTATAACATAAGCTGGTTATATTTGTCAACTAAATAGTTATTTACTTAAATACTTAATTTCAATTAAATATTTAGTTAAATATGTATTTAATTAATTGCTAAAAAAAGGAAAGACAATGAAAAGTTTAAATGGTATCTTTGCAAGTGAAGTCAGAACGTATAAAGGAACTGAAAAACTAGACAAGCTTGCATATTACTTGACCTCACAAGTAGGGAAAAATATTTCTTTATCCATTTACAAAGATGAACATCAAAATTCTTTAAGAAAAAATGTTAGACCCGCATTAATTGTTGATGATTCTGGTGGTAAAAGTTACAAATTTATCAACACTAAAGAAATTTTTAAATACCTTTCAGAGCATCCTGAAGCTAGCATTTTTGAATCACAGCTACGTTGCCAATATAAAAAAGATGAGTTTATCGCGAAATATGGAGAAAATTATAAAAAACCATTACAAGATCATCTGTCAGGGAAAGGCTACAACAAAGATTGCGACGGTGTTTGGAGTCTAACTATTGACTTTGATAGTAACATTAAAAAGAGAGAATTAGAAGAACTCAATTTTTACAGCAAAAATAAAACTCTTAACGCTAGTAGAAATAAAGCTTTTTATGCTCAATCAATTTCCACATACGCTTTACTTTTTAAAGAATTCATTTCTTTTTCCCTAGAACCGACAAGTATCCGTTTTACAGGGAAAGGATTTCAGTTTGTTTATCAATTATCCACACCTTTTTACTTCAATAAAAGAAGTGAGAACGATGTGGAGCAACAAAAACAGTTTGTTAAAGACGTTATCAAGTGGCTAAGAAGAGCCCTTGAATTAGAACATGCTAAATTCAGTGAGCAAATGAGTGGAATTCTTCCTAAAGGGATACAAATAGCTCTAGATCCAATTTTTGAAAACAACCTTTATCAAACTCGTAGAGTCCCTGGAAGTTTTAATAAAAAAACAGGGATGTATGCTGCTTATATTTTCTTAGAAGAAGAAAACAAGCGTGTTAAACATAATCTTTCTGATTTAATTGATTTCTGTAAAGAAAATTACAAGGAAGATTACTTAGCGCTTCATTCAAATCCTTTATTCTTTAAATCATCTAAAGATTTCACTAAAGAAGAATCGCTACTATTTGCAAAAAATCGTTTAGAAATTCTAAAGAAAATTGCAGAAGAGCGAAGAATCTCAAAAACGTTGGTAGGTTCTAGACATAATTTCATCACTCAATTTACAAACTGTGTTGCAGATGTGCTTAAATACGAAAAGCCAAATGAAAGTTCAGATTTTTCTTCTGTATTAAAAAAAGTTATCACTATTAATGCTGATTATTTTAAAGAAGATTCCTTAAACTATTCTGAAGTTAAATCTGCAGTAAAAGGAGCACTCAAGCGTAGAAATAAATTACTTGCAAAAGGAGACTCAACTAATTTAACTAACAAAACGATTCAAAACTTCTTAAACTTGGATGATGTTGAAATTAGTAAATTCTCTTCTATTTCTAGAAAAGTGAAGAGAAACCAAACGAAAAACGAACTGTTAATCTCAAAGCAAGACATAGTTAATAAAACACATTTACTTAGAAAAGAAGGGTATTCTTATAAAGAAATAGCAGAAGTTTTAGGAATGTCTACTTCCTCTGCGCAAAGGTATGTTGTTGTTTTGTATCCAAAACTCAAAAAGCAAGAGAAGCGTCAATTAAAAGAAAGTAAAAAAGAAGCAAAAAGAGAGCTTCTTACTACTCAAAAAGAAATTTACAGTTCTTTGTACAAGCAAATGACTTTAGTTATTTTTGCTAAAAAGATAAGAAAATCTTTCAGAAACTATTTCAATAAAAACGCTAAAGCTAAGGTACTAAACTTTAATGATTTATTATCTGTTTTTTATAAGTCTTTTGACCAATTAATAAAAGTATCGTCGCTAGGAGAGCTTATTAACCTAAGAGGAAGTATAGATAGGACTATCTCTAAGCTCCTTGCTACAAGAACGTTCAAAAATATCATTAATGAGATTCAATTAATTTCTATTTTGGAGGAACAAGGTCTGAATTCAATTAATGTAAACAATTTAAATTCAAGAATTAATAGCTTCTTAGATGATTATTTGAAACTTTTATTCTTTAGAACAGTTAGAAAAAAGACTTCTAAATTAAGGTGTTTCTATCCTAATGGAATGGTAGCAATAGAATATGTAAAACAAGAATCCAATTTACCATTTTCTTTACATCAAACACCCTCTATTCTTACAGCTAAAGGAAAAGGTAGAGATTACTATCTAAGTAATAAATAGATAAGATTTGCCTATTAAACTGGTATTTTAAGCGTATATACCTATATTAGGTACACATTTTGGGAAAATAAATGAATAGAATAAAATTCAAAAAATGGCCTTTATTGAAGATTTTTCATTGTACTCAAAAACAAAAAATAAAAAAGCTATTGACATTTAATATATTTTATGATAGAATTATAAACAGTTGAAGGGTCCCTTTCCTTGAACTTTTTCTATAAAACCTCCTTTCAAATTTATAGAAAATAAACAGTGGTCAAATAAAGTCCACTACTTAAATATTTTTATTAATTCTTTTCTAAGCAGTTATTCAATTGTTTCCTCGGATAACTCTTAAGAAAAACACATTAGCACCTCTATTTGATTGTAAGCTTTGCTAATGTGTTTTTTTTGTGTCATTTTTTGTTCTCAAACAAAAAAGAGGTTTTCACCTCTTTTTTTATTTCATTATCGCCCACCAATAGATTTAGATGGGGTTTGCATAGATAGTGTTTGACTGCCACTAATAACGGGTTTCACATTTCCCTTATCACCACTAAATTTAGAACCGACTTCCTTCATTTTTTCTTGAGAGTCTTTCTTGATATCTTTAAATTGTTGTTTAAATTTATCTTTAGCAGCTTCTGTTCCTTCTTTAGCTTTTTCTGTCATCTCTTTCATCTTATCTTTTGGAGTAGATTCTTTAGAGTCAGAAAATTCTTTTTTACCATCTTTTAGTTTGTCTTGAGAGTCTTTTTTAATATCTTTGAATTGTTTTTCAAAGTTTTCTTTGGCATTTTTAGGACCTTCTTTAGCGCTCTTATCCATTTCTTTAACAACAGATTTTTCTTTAGATTGAGATGGTTCTTTCAAATTGTAGTTCTTTTCCATGAACTTATCAATTCCGCCTTGTTTTTCAATGCCGTCCATCAATACTTCTAATTCTTTTCGTTGTTTAGGAGTAAATGAACCTGGATTAGCATCTAAGCGATCTTTAATTTTATGAAGATCAGAACGAAGGTTTTCAGTTGTCGCTTTAACCAAGTCTGCACGATCACCTTTAGGTTTAGTAAGTATGTTAGTAAATGGAGCTTTTTGTCCTTCTTTACCAGTAGCTAACTTGTGCATGTTTTCAGCAAACTTATCCATCTTACCTAATTGATTTCCATCAAGCCAAACTGAATTACCTTTACCAAGTCTACTTACGACATCTTTAGTCAAATCAGTTTTCTTTCCATTCAATAAGAGATTACCTGCTTTTTCATCTTTAAGTACGATATTTTCATGCCCTTTACCGATACCTTGTAGAATTTCTCCAGGAGTTTTTAGGACCTTACCTAACATTTTACTTGTGCCTTGGAACAATTCACCTGGCATTTTTAGAACATTCCCTGCAAATTTACCAACACCTTTAACCAATTCTCCTGGAGCTTGAAGGATTTTGCCAGCTAATCCAGCTGTTGCTTGCAACCCCCCACCAGCAACTTTACCAATTCCTTTTACGATATTTCCAGCGTCTTTTCCTAAGAGACTTCCAACTCCATCTCCTAAAACATTACCAATCCCTTCAACACCCTTTCCAGCCATATCCCCGATGCCCTTCACAACACCACCAGGAGCCTTCAGAATTTCTCCTCCGACATTGGTAATCGTTTCGACTGCAGCCCCAGGAGCTTTCAGAACTGTTCCATAGACATTCCCGATTGTTTCAACTGCAGCCCCAGGAGCTTTCAGAACAGTTGCCGTGACATCACGAGAAATGCTTCCAACACCACCAGCAATATCTTTAAAACCTTCGAGCTGTTTATCGTAACCCTCTTTTGTTCCAAGAGTTTCGCCAATAGTACCCAGTCCATTACCTACACTGCCGATAATAGATTGCGTTTGTTTAAGAATTTCTTCTTGTTGATTTTCTGTAGCCATAATATACCTCTCCTTTCTTTTATGGATACTTATATTATGCCATTTTTTAATAAAAATAAAAACAATAATTTTATTTTTTATTGTCTTAGTATTTTTTTTGGCTTTTTTTGGCTTTTTTTAAATTTTTTGTGGCATACTATGAATAGTCAATAAAAAAGGATGTAAGATGACAAATGTAAAAAAACCTACAAAAGCAGATTGGAATTTTTACCAATCAATTAAACATATTTTAGAGGAGGGACAGCTTTCAGGACAAGCTAGACCCGTGTATAAAGATGGAACTACAGCAAATTCATTTTATACTACAGGATATTTTCAGTCTTATGATTTAGCATCTGGGGATTTCCCGATAACCACGTTAAGACCAATCGCATGGAGAAGTGCGATTAAAGAAATGCTGTGGATTTATCAAGATCAATCAAATTCATTAGATTTATTACAAAACAAATATAATGTGAATTATTGGAATGCATGGGAAGTAGCAAATGCTACTGCGAATAACGGAGATCTTCATAGTATTGGAAATCGATACGGTTATGTGGTTAAAAAGCATGATATCATTAACAATCTTCTTAAGCGTTTAAAGGATAATCCGTGGAATAGAAGAAATGTCATTAATTTATGGGATTATGAAAGTTTTGATGAAACAGAAGGCCTTTATCCTTGTGCTTTTCTTACGATGTTTGATGTAAGAAAAATTAATGAAGAGATTTATCTTGATTGCACTTTAGTTCAACGCTCTAACGATATGTTGGTAGCACACCACATCAATGCTATTCAATATGTTGCTTTACAGCTTATGATTGCATGTCATTTTGGCTGGAAAGTTGGGAAGTTTAATTATTTCGTTAATAACCTTCACATCTATGACAACCAATTAGAACAAGCAGAGAAACTCATGCAACGCTATGAAGATGTTGAATCTTCTTATTTGGAGTATATGTGTGAAGAATCAACAAAAGAGTTTATTAAAAATAATTTAAGTTTATTGCGACAAGATGATGACAATTTCAGTGAGAAGGTTGCTGCCATCAATGAATTAGTGTTAAGCAAGGTTCAGAGTGACATGTTTAATCCAGATGTAAATAATGGAAATTCTCCTAGATTAAAGCTAAATTGTCCTACTAAAACGAATTTTTATGATATTAAATTCAGTGATTTTGAACTTGAAAATTATGACCCAATCAAACCTCAAATTTCTTTTGATGATCTTGCGGTATAAGAAAAGACTAGCATTTAGCTAGTCTTTTCTTATTTATTGCTAATTAAAAGAATCAAAGAAATCTTCAGTTTCGTCGCGAGGCTCCTCCTTTTGTTGATGAGCAGGTTTATCTTCTTTTCTTAATACGCCTGTATCCTCTTCTTCCTCAAGTTCAAGAACAGGGGCGGAAGAAGGAGTATTTGGAAGTGGAGCAACATCTTCTGGATCGTCATCATCGTATGTAATTGGACCTCTTCTAGAAATAAAAGCATCTGTAGGATACGTTAAGTCTCGTTGAGGAATAAAGTCTTCTTCAGCATCTAATTGTCCAGTATCAGCTTGTTGTCGTTTGTATTCTTCTCTCATTAGAGCAAGTTGTTCTTCATCACTTAATCGTTTAGGCCCATTTTCTCTGTCTAGCAATGTTTCATCTGCTTTTGGTGCAGAAGGAGTTCCTTTGACCAAGGAGATAATTTTTTTAATTCCGAAGAATGCTCCAACAATTAAACCAAAGAAGAAGGCAAGGGCAACAAATTTATTACCTTTTTTCTTTGGTTTTTTCTCCTCAACCTTTGTAGTCTTTTTATCATCTTCTGACACAACATCGGAAGCTGTTCCTGTGAAAGCTTTTGATGAAAAAGTAACTGCTTGAGAAGTTTCTAACGACCATTTACCTGGTTCTGCTTTTGAAAAGTCCATTTGTAAGTACAAATCTGTCCAGGTCAGATCTACTTTCAGTTTATCGCCATCACTCATAGAAACGGATGTGTTAGATACTGGATAAGTTGTTCCGTCAGGTCCTGTTAGAACAATTCGTGTTGGAGCATCCCCTTTTCCGTCCCCGTCAGCGTCCGTAGTGTAGCGGATGATAATAGTAGTTCCTTTTTTACCATCGGATTTAAAGGTATATTCTTTTTCTTGCGATACAGCTGCATCAGAAAGATTTTTACTTGCTTGTTTTTTCTTTTGTAGTTCTTGCTCTTGTAAAATTGTATTATCTTCGTTTGTTAGAATACCTTTTTTCACAAGAGCATCGAAGTCTTTTTTAAGTAACTCGTAGTTTGTGACCGCAATACGATCTGACATTTTTAATTGAGAATATGCAGTCATAAGTGACTTGACCTCTTCTGCATGTGTCTCATTCAGGTCTTCTACGGGAGGTAAGTTTTCGATTCTTCCTATAAGAGCTTCTGCGTCTGATTCTGCAGCTCTAACTATCTGTACGTCATTTTGTAAGATGATTGGTGCCACATAGAGACTTGTCATAAGCATAGTAGTAGCGATAAATTTAATTTGTCTATTCTTATTCAAAGTAAGATCCTTTCTCAAATTTTGTATATAAGTAGTATGCCACTTTTTCGCAAAAAAATAGTATTTTTCCTAAAAAAAATAAAAAAAATAATTTTTAGCTATTTTTGTATTTAAGTATTTAACTAAATACTTAAATATTAGGTATTTACATATTTAAGCAAATACATAAATATAGCCATTTACTATTGACTTAAGCGCCAGTTTATGGTATTATATAGACATAAATTGGTATTTATGTAAATATGTATTTAGTTAAATACTTAAATACATAATTTAACAGTACCAATGAAAAGAATTAAATAAAAACGAGGAAACTAAAATGAGTATTTTTTCTAAAATTAAAGCACTAACTCCAGATGAATTAAAAGAGCAGATGAATCAACTTATGAAGGAGACGAAGTACGAAGTCAAAATTATTGGTTTTCATCTTGATAAAGGCGGACCAGGTAAAACGACTCATGCATTTAATTTTTCAGGATTTTGCGCAAACGTCTTAAACAAAAGGGTTTTATTTATTGATGGAGACCGCTCTTGTAATGCAACGGCAACGTTTGGAGTTAATGGTACTAAGACAATTGCGGATATTTTTACAACAGGGGAATTTGAAATTTATAAAACGGATTTTCCAAATATTGATATGATCCCTGGTAGTAACCTTTTTACTGATGAGGGAATAAATATTGCAACGGCAAGTTCCAAGTATATGGAATTTGTAATTTGGGTTTTCAATAATAAAGAGTATCTTGATGAAAATTATGATTTTATCGTGATTGATACGCATAATGATACTAGCCGAGTTACTTTTAATTTGATCTCAGCCTGTCATTTAATTGTTAGCCCAGCTACACCTGATGGAGACAGTTTCAAAGCAATTTACGAGTTAAATGACTTTATCGAAAATGAAATTAAACCTATGACAATCCCATTTGGTCAGAAAGAAAGTATTGTTGATTTAGATATTGCTATCTTGCCAAATAGAATCACATTTAATGGAAACAACCTCCCACACGAAACTAGGGAATTTGTGGAAGAGGTTGAACAGATGGATAATTATATCGGTCTCATTCCAGAAAAGCAACAAATGCGTGAGAGCCGATTGTTAGGTGAAGATATTTTTACTCATTACAATAAAATGAAGTCATCATTGAAGAAAAATGAATTAACCCCATATGTAAAAAATGTAGAGGAAATTTACTCTAAATTAGTTTTAATCGCTTGTAACAAGGCAAAAGAAAGTAAATAAAAATATTTAAGAAAAAAGAAGGAAAGTTTTTATGGTAAAATTATCAGCATTTCGCCAGTATGGAAGTAGAACGAATTCTGATTTGGATTTTTCATCTGTGAAAGTAGAAAATTTAGATTCTAAAAAAGAGCTTGAGGAAGCTCACAATACGACAGAGCAACCGACAGTTTCTTTTGAAGCACAAAAAAATAATGATTCAAGAAGTAAACCTGGGCGACCAGTTGAAAACCCTGGACTTAATTTAAAATCACGTACTTATAAAATTGCAGAACCTGCGCTTGATGCAATGGAAGAGAAATTCTTTGAGATGCGAAAAGAGTGGAGTGACAAGATGTCTTTTTCTAAGTATTTAACTAACTTAATTTGGCAAGATACTCATAATGGGGCTCTGCTGTATGATCCAGTTACTGGGGAATTAATTAAAGAAAATCTGAAATAGGAGGGGGTTGTATGAAGTCTGTTATTCCAAAAGGGTACAAAAAAACATGGATTCCTAAAAAATTAAAAACTCCTGATAATTATAAAACCAATCCAAAATTCGAGAACGAATATTTTTCTAACAAACAAACAAAGAGATTGTTATTTTTAGAAAAAAAGTTAAAGCCTGTCAGGCGTAGCCTCAATCTTGAGGAGGCTCAGATCAATGGATTAGATAAATGTTTGTTCATTTCCTCTATTAAAAACAACCATGGAATGAGTGCTATGGTCAATGGAACGTCTGTTAATGTGAATGAATTTAATTCTTCCTCTAACGATGAGTTTCGAGCAATTGTTAAAGTTCAAGGCTTGAATAGAGAATTTAAAGATAAAGAAGCTTTAGAGCTGTGGTTATTGCGTAGATATCAACTTACAACATTCAAACAACGTCAAGAACAATACGAGGATGAACGCATTTGGTTAAAAAATATGTTAGATTTGCTGGATGAAAAATTTTAAAAAAGAAAAAGAAAGAGAGCTGAAAGCTCTCTTTTATTGCACTGTTGATTATAACTGACATTTCTTTAGATATAAAATAAAAAGCCGAACGACAATTTATCTAGGACGCAGGAATTAAACCTTCAGTCGTCAGGAGCCTGTGTCGCATTCAGTCAAATTGTACTTACTTGGACACGTCCTAGCATCAATTGATATTCGAACTTTTTTGCTGATGTTGTACACCGACCTGACCCATCAGGAGACGAACTGATTCGATTTCCAGTCCGTAACTAATTATCCCCTATCGGTGGTTTCGTAGGATAACCAGTTGATGAAAAAAGTTTCAAACGTTCTTCAGTGAAAAAAGCGAAGAACATTGAAATAATACCATCTACAGCAGCGAGCCGTTTATGATTTTCTTTAGTAAGCACGTTATGTTACGTTCTTACTATGTTTTACACAGGATTCGAACCTGTAACTAATTCTTAGGAGGAATTCGTTATATCCATTTAACTAGCAAAACATATTTAGGAAAAGAAGAAGCAAGGACTTCTTTTCCTTTGATAGAGTTATCGTGTCATGATTTTATAAATGAAATATCAAAGAGGGGCCTTGCTACACCTCGTTTATTAAGAAATGTATTTTTTATTTAACAGCGTCTTTAAGTGCTTTACCTGCTTTGAAAGCTGGAACTTTAGTAGCTGCGATTTTGATTTCTTTACCAGTTTGTGGGTTGCGACCTTTACGAGCTGCACGTTCACGAACTTCGAAGTTACCAAAACCAATCAGTTGAACATTTTCACCTTGTGAAAGAAATTCAGAAACTGCACCAAATACAGCGTCAACTGCAGTTGCAGAATCTTTTTTAGTGAGTGAAGTTGCTTCAGCAACTTTTGCGATCAAATCTTGTTTATTAGCCATTTGCTATAAACTCCTTTTTTTATTATTTATATTAAGTATTATACCAGAGATGACTTAAAATGTCAATGGTAATAGTTGATTTTTGTGTATTTTTTTATTTTATTCTAAATTTTAACAAAAAAAGAAGACTGTAACTCTCGTCGCAAATCGAATCTAGAGAAACCGTCTTCTTTTTTTGAAATATTTTTTTGAAAAGGGCCTCGTTGTAGGAATCCAACCTACGTGTTAAAACACCTCTAGCAGAGTTGAGACATAAAGCATATGCAACTTAGAGGAAGCATATGCTTGACTAGTTGAACAACTATATTTACGAAAACGAACAAGTTACAGTCTGTTCAAACTGGACGCTATTTATTTTAACTATAATGGTCGATTTTTATTTACGCCCAACCAGTTTTACATCTGGTTGTTTTTGTTTAACAAATAATTTCAATACACTTAATATTAGTCCTTGCATAATGCACAATGTTTTTTCAACATTAGGTTCCCCCATTCAGAAGTGCAACTTCTTTCATCAGACAGCTTTTTACAATTAATTTATATTTGTTATTTATTTAAACAATTAAATTGTAACAAACTTAAGCAAGTAAGTCAACATCTATTCAAGTTTTTTCTATATATTTATTTATTTTATTATGAATTTCTATTGACAAAATGAATATATTCTCTATAAAAGATATCAAGTGTTTGTAATTTCCCAATTTTGAGATGATTTTATTAGCATTTCGATCATAGATGTAGTTCTTTTCCAAGTTGTTATTGTCATAGTAGGGAATATTCAAACACAAACTATTCGGAAAAGACAAAGGTTTTTGTTGACAATTTTCTTCTTATTCGTAATATTTTCTAAAGAAATAAAAAACAACTGAAAACGCTTGACTTTGTTGTTTATTAGTTTTACAATGAAGTTAACAAAAATATGAAAGGACTTTTTTATTATGAAAAAAGTTAAACTTTTTGGGCTACTAGCTCTTGCAACACTCGCTGTCGGAGTAAGTGCATATAGCATTGTCTCTGCTAATGAACCATCTGCAGAAACAGAAGCTGCGCATAGTGACGCTTGGGAAGAAGCAGCAAATAAGGCTAATTCTGAAAAAACTAAAAATGACAAAGCGACTCCTTCAACGGATCAAAAAGTTCCAGAAGCAAAGAAAGAAGAAACTGGAAATTTGAAGTCTAAAGACGAAAAAGGCAATGTTATTGACGAAAACTACGTCAAAAAACAAATCGACACTCCAACTGGTGCCGAAGAAAAGGCTAAGGAAGATAAATACTTAGATGCTGCAGAAAAGAAAACTAATGAAGCTTTGAAAAAACAAGAAGCTAAAAAAGAAGCTAAGCAAGAAGTTAAGAAAACTCTTCCAAAAACTTCTGCCGTTAAATAAAAATTGGAAAATTACAAAAGAGACCTTGCAAAGGTCTCTTTTTAGTCACGCGCATTACAGAACATCTTGTTGTACAATATTTCTAAAACTTTCAATTTCTCACTTAATTGCTGTCCAGCTCTCATCTGAACTAAAGATCCGACTTTGATAGCACTTTCTGCTAAAATGGAGATTTCATTAACTAATCTAACCAACTTTTGATGTTGTTTTTTCTCTGAACGTTGATTCATCTCTTTGTGGGCAATACGATTAATTATTTGGCTTTGATGGATGATCCTTTCGGGATGATGAATATCCATTTTTACTAGATGTCGAACTGATGCTTTAAGATGTTTTTCTTTGTGATTATTCATCTCTAAAACTCCTTATTTTACTTAACTTTTATTGACATAGTATACCATTTGTGATACAATATTGTCAATAAGTAAATTTAAAAAAGGTATAATATTTTGTTTGATAAATTATCCAAATTAACAAACTTGTTTGATGAAAATAACCTCTCTGAAATTTCTTGGAATAGACAATACTCGAAAAAGGAGTTGGACCTTATTGTTCGCTTGCTAAAAGACAAACCTGAACAAATGGGTGCTTTCCAAGAGGCTTATGAGAAAGCTGAGAAAGAAGAAAAAGGATACAACTTATTTCAACAAGATGCTTCTGAAGTAATTGTCAAAAATGACAAAATCGTAGAGGCAGAAACAGAAGTTGAGCATATCATAAATAATGTAGTAAAAGAGTTACTGTCCGTATCCCTTGTTTGGGATTCTGAAAAGGAGGGATTGTTAGCATTACCTGAACCTAATCAAGTTTATGAACTGGCTACAGCAGAAAAGCTATCTAAAGAAAAAGGATTGCAATTTACTGGATTTGCAACCAAAAAAGATATAACAGGAAGCTCTGGCGAAATCCTTTTTGATTCTTACAAAAAGTATGTGGAAACTGGTAATGAGTATTTTTACCATATGTTCAGACAAGGTATTGATATTCTAGATATAGATGATATTTTATATGATATTTTATCTTTAGATCCTAATTCAATGTCAAAATGGCTTCCTGAAATTAATATTGCTGCTAAGCAAACAAATTTCTTCAAGATCCCAAGAACTAAGATTTTACGAGTTCCAAAAACGCTTTTGCAGACAACTCGTGTATTGGAATTTCCAGAATTAACTCCATTATCTCTTGAAATCATCAATCGTTTCGCTTCTGAAGTTTTTGAACTAGATGAAGAAAAGGATTACTTTGTTAAAACAGGAACATTCTCTTCTAAATTTGATTTCAGAAATACTAAGGTTACAAAAGGTCAGGAAGTTAAAGAATTAGGTTCTTACTTGTGGTTTATTCAACATCAAGCTAGCAACTTAGCTTCACCTTTGAATATCCCTGGCCCAGTTTATGGGGTTTCTTCAAATAACGAGTGGGTTGTACGTGAGTTTATCGACGATAAAGAAAACAATCCGACTATTTATAATGGGCTTCCACTTCATACGGAATACAGGGTCTTTGTTGATTTCGATGATAAAGAAATTATTGGAATTAACCCTTATTGGGATCCTGATGTGATGAAAAAGAACTTTTTAGAAGTTGGTTCTTCGAAAAATAGCGTGAAGCAACACGATTATATCATCTATTCTACTCACGAAGAGAAGTTGATGAAACGTTACGAAGAAAACAAAGAATTGGTAATGAACGAAGTAAGAAAATTGCTTGATAAGTGTAATCTTACTGGTCAATGGTCAATTGATGTTATGCAAAATGGAGATGATTTTTGGTTGATCGACATGGCACGTGCCACCGAGTCTGCATTAGTAGAATGTGTTCCTAAATCAAAATTAAAAAATGTACGTAAACCATTTTTAACAAAAATTCCGCGTAAATCCCCCACCTCTAAGGTGGTTGGGATATAAGCGGCAGAAAGGAAGAAAAATAGAATTAGAAATGAAAAAGCAAAAGGCTTATAAATTCCGCCTTTATCCAAACTTTGAGCAGAGAATTTTTTTTGAGAAAACCTTTGGTTGTTCCCGTTTCATCTGGAATCAGATGCTTGCAGATCGGATCGCTCATTATGAGAAGACAGGTGAAACCCTCAAGAATACTCCTGCTCAATACAAGAAAGAGTTCCCTTGGCTAAAGGAAGTGGATAGTCTAGCCTTGTGTAATGTTCGGTTGAATATGAATAAGGCCTATAAATCTTTCTTCCAATCAGGTTTTGGTTTTCCTAAGTTTAAATCTAAGAGGGCGGCTCAGTCTTATAAGACCAACAATCAGAATGGAACGATTGCTTTATTAGACGGAAAAGTTAAACTTCCTAAAATCGGTTGGGTAAAGGTAAAGGTTCATCGTCAACCAAAAGGGTTAATTAAAAACGCTACGATTTCTAAAACTGCAACAGGAAAGTATTTTGTCTCTATCCTTTGTGAGGAAGAGATTCTTCCTTTACCTAAGACTAATTCTAGCATTGGAGTTGATTTAGGTTTAGAGAACTTTGCCATTCTCTCAAGTGGAAAAAAGGTAGGAAACCCCAGATACTTGACTTCTCTATCTAAGAAGTTAGTAAGAGAACAAAAGGTTCTCTCAAGAAGAGCGCTTTTAGCCAAGAAGAAGGGGCAAAAACTTTCTGATTGTCGCTACTACCAGAAACAAAAACTGAAAGTTGCACGGATCCATGAGAGGATCTCTAACCAAAGGAAAGACTTCCTAAATAAATTGAGTGCAGAACTCATCAAGAACCACGATGTGATTTGTATTGAAGATTTAGCGAGTAAAAACCTCATGAAGAATCACCACTTGGCTAGGGCCATCGGAGATGTCTCCTGGTATGAATTTGTTCGCCAATTAACATACAAGGCGGATTGGTACGGCAAGAAGATTGTTCAAATCAGTCGTTGGTTTCCATCCTCCCAACTTTGTTCCCATTGTGGGATTAGCTCAGGCAAAAAGCCCCTCTCTATTCGAGAATGGACTTGTGAAAATTGTCATACCCATCATGACCGTGATATCAATGCTAGTCTTAATATCCTCAAAGAAGGATTGCGCCTAGCCTAATAAATATAGAACCGTAGGGACTACGGGGATAGCTTGGTTCATTCGTGTAACCTCTGGGGGTTAGTCACCTAACCTCTAAGTCTGCACGCTACCCAAGAAGCTCCTCCTTCTTAATGGAATGTAGGGAGAAGTAGTTCACGTTTGGAAGAAGTAGGTGTTAAAAAATGAAAAAAACAATTGAAGATCTAAAGCTGACGTATAAACTTACAATAGCTTTAATCATCTTAGGAATCATCTTTTACAGCCCGTTCCTATTCTATGGATTTTTATATGGCGTTAGTAAGGATAACTTCTTGCTGTTTATAATTAGTGTGTGTGGATACACATTGTTGTTCGCACCAATTACGATGGTTGCTGGAATCAACTATCTTTCTAAAAAATAAGAAAAATAATCTAGTGCACGCTAGCGCTACGATTGCAGATAAATAGAAAGTTTGTGAAATGACAAAGAATTACTTAGAAACTTTAAATAAAGGACAATATGAAGCGGCTACAACCATTGATGGACCAATGTTAGTTCTTGCAGGGGCAGGAGCTGGAAAAACACACACGATGATCACGCGCGTCGCTTATATGATTGACCAGGAAATTCCTCCTGAACAAATCTTGCTTCTTACATTTACTAATAAAGCAGCAGATGAAATGATGGAACGCGCAAAACGTTATTGTGGTGAAAAAGCAGATAAAGTCACGGCTTGCACCTATCATTCTTTTTGTGCGCTTATGCTTAGAAAATATGGAAAAGCGATTGGCTTAAAACAAGACTTTGATATTTTAACGCCATCTCAAGCTTCTGATGCTATTGGATTTACAAAAGCAAAGAAGAAAGAAGATTACGCAATTAAAGGATTTCCTAAGAACAGAAAAGTAGCAGAAATTTTTTCTGCTTCTATCAACTTAAACATTTCCATCGAAGCTGTCATTAGATCAGAAAGTAAGTATGAAAAGCTTTCTGATTTAGTCGTAGAGTTAGAAAATCTATATCAAGACTATCAACAATATAAAGAAAGTAAGGGGTTGATGGATTATGATGATTTGATGCTTAATTTTTACAAACTGCTAACGAAGAATGAACGTGCACGCCAATATATTGAAAATATGTATCGGTATATTATGGTTGATGAGTATCAAGATACCAATGATTTGCAATTTGAAATTCTACAAGAATTAAGAAAGAATTGTAAAAATATTGCAGTAGTTGGTGATGATGCTCAGTCTATTTATAAATTTAGAGGAGCGAACGTTCAAAACATCATTAACTTTCCTAAGCAATACGAGAACTGTAAGCAAGTGGATTTAGTCGAGAACTATCGCTCTTCTAATCAAATTTTGAACCTTGCCAACAAATCTTACGAATTACACGCAACCGAAGGATTCCCGAAAAAGATGCACGGGCAATTCGATACTGAATTTCTTCCTGTGGTTATACGTGCAGAAGACGATAGGGCAGAAGACCTAGCTATTTTAAATGGTATCATAGACCTTACTAGTCGTGGAATTAAACCTGAAAGGATTTGCGTTGCATCTCGAAGTTCTAGACGTTTCTTTACTTTGGAGCATTTGTTAAATCAAGCTCAAATTTCTTATGAAAAAAGAGGAGGTTCTAAATTTTTAGAGTTAGAAGAAGTGTTAGATATGATTGCTTATTTAAGGTTATCTTCTAACAAACTTGATGAACTTTCAATGTTTAGATTGTTGCAACTGCACCCTGGAGTTGGTGAAACTTACTCGAGAAACATTTGTGACCTCGTAGGTGTTGTTGAGAATCCTATTATCAATAATAAATATAAAAACTTCAAATTTGCTTCTGAACTACGCCTATTACATTCAACACTTGAAGAGTCAAGGTTTATTCCAGATGAAGAACCTGAAGCTAAATTTAAATTTTTTCAAGATTTTTATGTGAATCTTTGGACACGGGTGATCAAAGAGATGAACACGGATGAAGGAACAAGGACGGAATTATTCGAAGCTCTAGAAGTTAAAAAAGAAAACATAGAAGCTCTTTTTGACATTGCAAAACAATATGACACTGTCAAGAAGTTCTTAGATGCTATTATTCTTGAACAGACAAAAGTTGAAAATGAGGATGTCGATTTGAGTAAAGTTGTTTTAACTACGATTCATTCGGTTAAAGGGCTTGAGTTCAATACTGTATTCATCATGGATTGCGTTGATGGGATTTTCCCTAGAACACAACCGTGGATAGAAGAGGATAATGACGAACTACAAGAAGAATTACGTTGTTTTTATGTAGCTATTACACGTCCAGAAGTTAGACTGTATATTTGTGCGCCTAAGCGAGTCGGAAGTTTTAAAGGGTTCATAGACGCTCCTTTGACACGTTTCTTAGATGGATGTGAAGATACTTATATTGTTTCTAATGAGTACATTCCATTAATCTGGAAAGATGAAGAATATAAGAAGGGAACCTTCAATGTATGAAGAATTAGCAAAAATCATTGCAGAAAACAATGACAAATATGTGAAATTAAACGAGCATGTTTATTCGATTAAGTCTCATGAGACTGAAGAAAGTTTAGAAGTCTTGAAAAAAGCTAAATTTGACAGATGGCAGTTCACTCACGACTATGCAAAGCTCCTTTCTGATTTTTTGTGGTCTAAGAAACAAGAGTTAACTCCTAAAGACTTATCTGCTCTAGATATGGTTCCTTATGATGTTTGGCGTAGAATGTCTGAAAAGTCAAATATTGTCGTTCAAGTTATAATGGATATCTACAAAGAAGGGAAGGAAAACGATTAATAAAAATTCCGAGTAAAATCCCCCACCTCTTAGGTGGTTGGTATACAAGCGGTAGAAAGAAAGGAGAAAAGAGAAAAAAATGGTAAAACAGAAGACCTATAAGTTTCGCCTTTACCCAAATCTTGAACAGCGAATCTTATTTGCGAAGACTTTTGGTTGTTCCCGTTTCATCTGGAATCAGATGCTAGCAGATCGGATCGCTCATTATGAAGAGACTGGGGCAA
>ERZ772977.152-NODE-152-length-55720-cov-65.301374_pt1 | contig 55720 bp, 46 predicted proteins | sample MGYA00511131_ERZ772977 | MGnify/ENA primary metagenome ERZ772977 (study PRJEB29015, sample SAMEA2737935) | human oral metagenome | biome: human oral; feature: human-associated habitat; material: dental | place: China | collected 2151 ...
CCGGATCGCCAGGACCAATACCCGAAGGCAGGGCACCGTGCGGCTCATCCTTCACACGGATGCGCTCCTGCAGAAGCACCTCCAAGAACTCGCCGGTCGACTCTGCAACAGACTCGGCGGCAGCCTCTTCGGGGTTCGCAGAATCCTCGGATCCAGTACGGAAACCGCCCTGCGCCACCGCCAGCACACGCATGCCAAAGAAACCCGTCGCCGCCAACTCGGCGGGCACACGCTCACCTGGATTCGATGCACGGAAATAATTCAGCTGCGACTCCATGCGGTCCAGCGCAATCTGCGGGCTCACCCCCGCCTCGTAGGCGCAGAAAACCGCACGGTCAGAGGGCGCAATCACCAGACTCGGGTCAGCCTCAATTCGCGCACGCAACAGGCGCACCTGCGCGCCGCGCACACGATACCAGCCGGGGGCGTCCTCAACCTCGGTGGGCTCCTTCATGGCGGCGGCAAGCGCCTCCAGGTCTGCGGGGATGTTCAGAAGGGCATGGGCATGCTCCGCCGAAAGCACCTGCACCCGATCAAGGTACGCGTAATCGCGGCTCGCCACCCACGCCGTCGGGCCGTCCTCCAGGCGGCGAATGTGCTCACGCCAGAACGGGGCGCGCTCACGGCGGTGGTAGTTTGTCATGGACAGCAGCATCGCTGCCTCAAGCTCACCGGTGCCCCAGCCGTGCTCCGCCGCGTGCTCTTCGAGGGAGGCGAGCTGGGCATCTAGCAGGCACTGCAGGCGGTACTGTTCGCTGTCGTTCTCCACGGCGGCGGGCACCCGGTACATGACCGGATGCTCCTCGGTTTCGGGGTCTTCGGCAGTGTCTCCGGCAGTGTCTTCGGTGACGAGTTCCGGGGCTTCGGTTGCGAGGGAAAGAGATGCCGCTGTGTTCAGGTATGTGTTCAGGCATGCCGGGCACTCGCCGCAGGCCAGAAAATACGGGATGCGCTCGGCAAGTTCCGCCGGTTCCACGCCCTCGTTCAGCGCTTCGGTGAGCGAGAGGAGGCGCTGCTCCTGTAGGCGGATGAGCGGCAGAATACGCGCCGAATCAACCCGGTGAGGTTGACCGGCGGGGGAGGGGTGCTCAGTATGCTCCGATTCGGGTTCCGCGCCGTGCTCTAGGCAGAGGCCGAAGCGCATCGCGTTCTTGGCAGTCACGGTGGCACTCTCGGTGGCGCTCTCAGTGGCACCGGCGGTCAGCAGATGCGCCGCCAGGGCACCGCGCAACAGTGCTCGATGCGCCGCCTCACCCAGGTGCGGGGTGCAGACGATTTGCGCGGTGCTGTTTTCCGGTACGTACTCCAGACGGTCAAGCTCCACCGTGTAGGTCAGCCCCGCTGCGGAGGTCGCCACCAGGGGTACCGGGCGCGCCGCACCGCCCGCGTGCTCGCTGCCGACCACTCCAGCACCGCCCGCTCCACTGCCGACCATGCCATCTTCGGTCAGCACTCGCAGGCACTCGCGGTACGCCTCGCGGGCGCGCTCGGACTTCTCGGCGGTCGGGCGTGCAGACTGCTTCTGCGCACGCTCCTGAAGCTCGGCGTAGAGCCGCAGCTCGCAGGTGGAGGTGGCGGTCAGATCAGCGAGGGTGAAAGTAAGGTCCATGGTGACTTTTCTGCTGGAGGAGAGAGAAACAAGGCGGGCGTAAAACCCCGCAGCGGGGAGTGGGCACGAGCCCCGGTTAAGGAGTCTATCGGCACCCTGCGCCGCTCCTTACCCCGAGAGGTTGATTTTCAGGTTTCACGTGAAACACTACAGAAAATCAACCTGCACGGGATGATTTAGGGGGCTTTTGTTGCTTCCGCAGTAGCTTCCGGCGCGCTAGAGGCACTAGAAGCACTCGGCGCGGTCGAGCGATTCGCAATCGCTGCCGCCGCGGCGTCCACGCGCTCCTTCGCGGCGGGCAGCGCATCCGAGCCGCCCAGATTGTTCAGAATAATCGCGAAAATCAGGCGGGTGCCGTCGGGTCGGGTCGCCACACCGCACAGCGAAGACACCGTGTACAGGGTGCCGGTCTTCGCCTGCACAAAAGTGCGCGCGTGCACGGCGTTCGCCGCACCAAAACGGTCGGTCAGGGTGCCGCTCACGCCCGCCACCGGGAAGGTGCTCATGAGCTGCTCGGCGTGCTCGTCGGCGTTTATGAGCGCAGTAACCTGCACGAGGGTTCGGGCGGTCACGCGGTCCGTCAGGGACATACCGCACACATCCGCCTGCACCAGGTTTTCAATGTTCACGCCGGCATCCACGAGCGCCTGGCGCACGGTCTGCTGTGCCGCTTCGCCGCTACCTTCCTTACCTGCGGCGATGGCGGTGCAACGGCCAAGCACCTCCGCCAGGGCGTTATCGGATTTGAGCATCATGTGCTGCGCCTGCTCCAGCAGGGTTGCCGACTCGATCGCGGCGATTTCGACTGCTTCCGCAGGGGCGGTGCGGCGCTCCGCGAGGGTGAAGCTCATGCCAGACTCCTTGCCGGCGGTGTTGAGTGCATCCACGAACGCCTGCTGGGCGGCAACCGCCGCATCATCGGGGCGTACCGGGTTGCTTGCGGTCGACTTGCCCGGCACCGTGTGCGATTCGAGCGCAATCGGGTGAATGGGCGTGATCTGGCCGGATGCCACGTCCGCAGCATCCCAGCCGGGGTTCACGCTGGGGCCGCTAAAGAAGGTGCCGTCCAGGTAGACGGGCAGCGCCGCGGTCGGCTTCTCACCCTGAAGAAGCGCCTTCACGGTCTGTTCGGCGAGGGTTCCCAGGCCTGCGCGTCCCACAATCTGCTTCGGGTTGGAGGCGCCCGCACCGAGCAGGGTGTCGCCGCCCGCCATGAGGTACAGTCCGGCGGCGTCGTGGGTGACGCGGGTGCGCAGGCGCGCCTGCAGGTTTGCGTAGTGGTTGAGCGCGAATAGGGTCAGCACCTTAAAGGTGGAGGCGGGTACGCGCGCGGTGTCGGCGTTGGCGGCGTACAGGTCGGCGGGTGCGGTGGAAGCCTTGAGGCTGGGCAGGTTGCCGTCCATGCCGGTGACGAGCAGGCTGTACTGCGGGTAGGTGCCGTCCGCGAAGAGCGCGGTGAGGGCGGCACGTAGCTGCTCCTGTTCCGCTTCGGGCAGTGCGGGGGTGAGGGTCGGGCTCGGGGTAGCGCTCGGGGTTGCGGAGGCGGTCGCCTCGGCGGTGCCGGACGGACTGCCGGTGGGGCTTGCGGAGCCTTCGGGGCGTTTCTGTTCGGTTGCGGCGGATCCGCAGGCGGTGAGGAGGAACATGCCGCCGAGGGTGAGGGCGGCGCGGCGGGTGAGGGTGGTGGTCTGGGTGTTGTGCTTGTTGGAAGGCATCTTTTGAGCATAGCGGGCGGATGGGGTGCCTATCGAATTTACGCTGGTTTTGGCGCCGAATACGCGGTTTCGGTGTGCGCGAACGGGTTACAATGAGTGAGTTCAACACCTAACTTTCGCACCTTGCGCGCCGAAGTCGCCGCGAAAGTGACTCTAACTCACGAGAAAGAAGGTTCCGATGGAACTCGACGTCACTATTGAAATTCCCCGCGGTTCCCGCGTGAAGTACGAAGTGGACCACGAGACCGGCCGCCTGCGCCTGGACCGCGTGCTGTTCACCTCCATGCAGTACCCCACCGCTTACGGCTACTTCGAGAACACCCTGGGTGAGGACGGCGACCCGCTGGACGCAATGCTGATCCTGGACGTTGACGTTGTTCCCGGCGTGCTGGTTGAGGCTCGCCCGGTTGCTGTGTTCAACATGACCGATGAGGCTGGCGGCGACGCTAAGGTTCTGTGCGTTCCCACCGACAAGCGTTACGACCACATCAAGTCCCTGGCTGATGTTCCCGAGCAGCTGAAGGCTGAGATTCAGCACTTCTTCGAGCGTTACAAGGACCTGGAGCCCGGCAAGTGGGTTAAGGGCGAGGGCTGGGAAGACCTGGCTGCTGCTGAGAAGATGGTCCAGGAGGCTATCGACCGTTTCGCAGCTGAGGGTCACTAAGCTGCCGCACCGTTAGGTGCACCCGGTTTTATAGGGGGGCGTGTTCCCTGCGTCTGGTTCGTGCGATTTTTCGTGCGTGCTGGAGGCGGTGGGCATGCCCCCTTTTGTTGTGCTCGGAGTTGTTGCCCAGGGCTTTGTAGAGGTCGATTTCAACAAGTACTTTGCGCGGTGGGGCTTGTAATATTTCTGAAAGTTCAGATTTTTAAAGATATTTCTAAAGTTCTAGTTGCATAAATATTCAAGTTTAAAGTGAGATTTTAATAAACTTCAGGTTTACATTGATATATATTTTTTCACGAGAATGAAATATTTGCTTGTGAATACTCGAAACGGTGAATTTTCAGAGTAGGGTTGAAGGAGTGTGGTGTAAGAGCGTGGACGAAGCGTAAACGCCACACACTATTGTCATCACTCAACTCAATTTAAGGACTATCATGTCTGAACTGTCACGCCGGCATGTGTGCCGGCTTTCGTCATTTGCCCTGGTAAGTTTCTTCGTAGCACCTCAGAGCACGGCATGGGGTATTCAGGGCTCTGTTGGTTCTCCCCAGCAAATAGATGGGTGCACTGTTGCCCCGCTTCGTGAAGCGTGGTTGCCGACTAATGGCGCAGATAATGTCATTCTGTGGTTTCAGCTCCTTCCCTTTTCGGGCCCCTATGCTGGGGTGCATGCGCTTCCGTCGGTAGAACTGATGGGGAATCAAGGAGAGCGATTCTTGTATGAGGTAATTCGCCCCCATATTCGCCGTGATACAGGGCAGTGGCTGTCTAAAATTCCTTCGGGTCAGCAGATTGTGGTTGAGCTTGAACAGCTGAGTGGATCGCAAGAATACATGGTGCAGATGAGTCGTTGGCAGCCGGGTTCTATGGGATTGACAAGCCATTCTCCTGAGGGGTACCCGGCTGCACCATCACTGACAGTGCGTGAGGACTCGGGTCTGAAGGTGGTTCGTGCGCGTGGTGCCTCAATGGAGAGCACTGAGTATTTTTGTGGTGTCTACCAAGGGGAGATGAAGGGAAACGCATCCCTTGGAGAAGATGACGGTGCGTTTATTCAAGCTCAGCGCTGGGAATGGGGTCTTGAGGTTGATAAAGATATTTCTCAGCCGGAAGAGTTGTTTCAACGAGGGTGCTTTGGCGTGTATTTCCCGGGTCGTAGCGAATACGGCGGATCTACTGTGTCGGCTTCCTATCGGATTAGTGTTAGGACGCCGGGAGGCGTGTTGACATGTACCACAATAGCTGCCCCATAAAACAATTATGGGGTAATTGCAGGGTTACGGATTCGGGAAATCTTGCTCTGCAAAAAGAGATGATTGATAGGGGGTTGGTACAGATTTAATAGAATTAAACATCAAATCATCTATATGTATAGATATTCAGGAAAAATTGGTGGGTTGGCATTCAAACTATTTGAATGCGTTTGAACTACATGGCTTAAGAAAGGAATACAATATGGTTGATTATAGTAAATCAAAGCATGTGAATGTTTTGGATTTTGGTGCAGACCCAACCGGTACGAAGGATTCCGCACCAGCAATTCAAAATGCCATTAACTCGGTGGCCGCTGTTCCCGGTGGTGGTTCTGTCGAGATTCCTTCGGGAATCTATCTTGTGAGTAATGATTTTATTAATCTCAGGGATAGGGTAGAGGTGTATGGACATGGATTCTCAACACAAATTATTGGGTTTAATAAAAACCCGAAGATTTTAAGAGATGTTGATGGTGACGATATGGAGTGTCAGGGGGTATTTCATATGGGGTCATACAATACCTTTGTGGGTGATATGGGAACAAATATACCAATGCGTTTTGGGGTACGGGATATGTTTATTCGTGCCGCCAATCTTAATCTTTTGAATCCTAATATTCGTAAAGGATTTTTTGAGTATCAAATTGCTCAGGGTAAGCACGTTGCTGATAATTATATACCGGATAATATTGCGGGCATTATTGTTCATACAAGATATGATATTTTTAATGAACCTGAAGCTGCCCCTATTATTTCAAATGTTGAAATCTGGGATACGGCAATCGGAATTGCCATCCTGGGTGAACATGATCGTGCTATGAAGGTTGATAAGGTCCGCATTCGTAAAACTCGCAGACAAGGGCTCTTGGTGGGAAAGCCGGTGGGTCATGTTCAGCGTAGAACAGAGGGTTTGAACTCTGGAGCTGCGGATAATAAGTTTGTGATGGTTGAGGTCTCTGATGCCAATCTTGGTGGCGGATATCATGGGGCAATTGAGGTGTATGGGGCTCAATGTAAATTTGTGGCATGTACCGCCTGGTTTGCTATTCGCAATAAGCCAAATTCCGACCTTTATCACGATAGAGATCAGTACCGCAGAAAGTCTGGTGCCGGGTGGGCGATTTTTGGCGAACGGAATATGTTCATCGGATGTACCGCTCAGGAGAATGGCGGGCACGGGTGGGTCGTAGGTTTCAAGGATAATCAGTTTATGAATTGTCTAGGTGAGTCTTCGAGTCTCGAGAATTCACTTATTCTTAAGGGAACTGCACGCACTGATGAAGCAGCTAATTGGTATATTGGACGAAATGCTTCTGGAGCACGCCTAGTATCGCCGCGTTCGGCTAATCCGAAAGTTGGCCAGCGTTCCTCGCGTTACGGGTTTTATCTGGAGAATAAGCTGGATGATATTAGTATTGTGGCCGGTTCATCGCGTAATGCCCGTGATGGTAATAAATTGACTTCGAATGACGGTCGGCACCTTTTCTTTAGGAGAGATCGCAGTGTCCCCTGGGGCAATTTCTATATTGATATTAATTTTGTGGTCTATAGGACCTCGCAAGATAATGAGATTAATCGGAATAGTCAAAATGACGTAAAAGTTTAATCATTCTGAAATAATTGCGCGGAGAGTGAATCCCGAGTATGTTCAAAGGGATTCACTCTTCTTCTACTCTCACACCTTTCACCGAGGATAGAAAATGAAGAAAAACCTTTCGACCCGTGGCGCGGCGGCACTGTTGGCGCTGGCTATGGGGTATATGGGTCAGGGCGTAGCCCAGGCGGCATACATTCAGCCGAAATCTGCACAGCCTGTAGAAGAGCTGGAATTTGATGTTAATTGTTTTGACATGCACTTCTATTACGGCAAGAACACTATGGGCAGTTTGGATTGGGCGGAGTGTACCGGCCTGATTACGAAGAAGCAGGTTGTTGGGCTGGCTACAACCCGTGAAGATAAGTTGCCGAACGGGGTCATGACCATTTCGCGTGGCCGCTTGCTGGAGTACCTGTACCATCTGGCGGGTTCACCCGAGGTGAAGAACCTGCCGGAGAAGTCCCCGTACACCGACCTGACTCCGGGCGATGCGCGTTATAAGGTTGCTATTTGGGCGACCCGGGTGGGTTTGACCACCGGTTGGTCTGATGGTTCCTTCCACTATGACACTCCGGCGAGCCGTGGCGCCTACTTTACTTTCCTTTATCGTGCTGCGGGTAGCCCCAAGGTGACTCTGGAATCTCTGGATAAGGCGAATGCTGTGCGTGCGGAGAAGGGTGCTGCCCCCATTAAGGAGGGTAGTGAGTTGCATCGAGCAATGAGTTGGGTTTATCAGCATGCTTTAAGGAGGCCCGATGATAACCTTGATAGTGTCTGGTTGAGTGTTAGCTACACCGAGTACAATACCTGGGAAATCAATAAAATACCGGATTTCTATTACGCTTCGTACCCTACTATTTTCACCCCTCTCGCGATTCTTGATTACCATGAAGAGCTGACGCCGATTGTGGCTCGTCTGCAGTCGCTGTCATAGCGGTAGGTGAGCTGCAGGTGAGGGGGTGTGTTCCCTGCGTCTGGTTCGTGCGAGTTTTCGTGCGTGCTGGAGGCGGTGGGCACGCCCCCTTTTTGTGCTCCTTGATTGTGTTCGGAGGTTCCGGGAAGGGCGTGTGTAACCGAACTATTCTTCGGAAAATAGCCTCAGAGGGCTTCTTGAGGTGCTAATATGGGCATATTACGAAGAATAGTTCGTATAATCTGAGGTTCTGTAGCGGTGAGGAGGAAACCCCATGGCATTCGACGCAACGGGATTCGCGCAAGAATTTGGTGCCCAGGTTCGTGCCGTCCGCAAGTACGAAAAAATCACCCAAATGGAGTTGGCGTGGATGGTCGGGCTCAGCGATAAAACAATCCGCGATATTGAGCGTGGGCTGCCCGGCCCGTCAATTGGCGCGGTCCTCAAGGTCGCCCAAGAGCTCGGCATCGAGCTGACTATTGCCAACCCCCTCACCTAACCCCTCCCCACACCCGTGCTAGAAGGCTGAACTGGAGAAAAGCCATGACAGATGAACTTATGGCAGATGTCTATAAAGATGGTGTTCTCGCCGCATATTTGAGGCGAGATGCTAATGGGTTGATTCATTTCACCTACCGAGCAGAATATGATGGTCCGGCAGTTGCTACGAGCCTGCCTTTGGGTACGGAATATACTGCAGAATCAATTCCTCCTTTCTTTCAGAATCTTTTGCCCGAAGGCTATAGGCTTGACGTTGTCAGTTCCGAGAAAAAAATCAGCAAAAATAACACCCTGGGCTTATTGCTGGTGATTGGTTCTGACGTTCCAGGCGATGTGCAAATTATTGAGCACGGGCGGGAACTGTACACCGCCCCTGCCGCATTGGTGAACAACCCTGAGGTCGTTTCCTTTGCGGAACTTATGGGCACGGTTGACCGCCGAGGACTGCCTGGCGTTCAAGAAAAGCTGAGCGCTGTCATGAAAACCCTACCTGTACATTGGAAGGGCGCTGGCTACGATGCGCTTCTGAAAATCAGCCCGCAACGAATGCCTGGGCTCGTAGAAAACGAAGCTGCCCACCTCATGGCGGCCGCACTCATGGGGATTCCTGTAGCTCAGCATGAGCTTGTCTATGATCGGGACGGCGTATCGGGTTTGATGGTTTCTCGATTCGACAGAACACCCTCTGGGGGACGCATCGCCATGGAAGATGGTGCCCAAATTTTGGGTATTCCTTCAGGTGAGAAACACACGGAAGACAACCATGCCGTGACAACAGAAAGCGTCATTCAAGCAATGGTGAAGCTTGCTGCTTCCCCGGCTATTGCCCGAAGGAATCTTTACCTGCATTTTCTCTACGCTTGGCTGACAGGCAATGGGGACCTGCACGCAAAAAATATTTCGCTCCTCAAGGGACGTCGTGGATGGGAAGTAGCTCCTATCTATGACATCCCCTGTTCGCTTGTACACATTAAATCCCTGTCCATGGCGCTTAGCGTGAACGGAAAAGATAATTCCAATCCTGGCGACGGTTCACCGCCCGAAGACTGGAAGATTACTGTTGACGATTGGCTTGCTCTTGCCGATACTATCGGTCTTCCACCCAAGGTGCAGAAAGACGCCCTAAAGCGTGCTCTCAAAGCGGCTCGAGCAGTTCGCTGGCCCACAGACCGAGCCGCCCCGGGATATGTTTTCAACTCAAATGCCTCACCGTTTAAGGCCATGCAGAAAGAGTTGGAACGCCGTCAGGACGAGTTTGAAGAGTACCTTCATTCGCGCTCCTAAGGCTCCTGGCTTCTTGAGCCTTCGTTATTTCTAAATTCTCCTCGTGAAGTATCTGTTGATATAGACACTTCGCAATTTCTATAAAGGAACCACCATGCAGAATGGACGCGCAGGACGCCTGCACCCCGCCGTCGGCACTGCCCGCCGCCACCTCGCCGCCGCCCTCGAAAAGCTCCTCGGCGCCGGAAGCATCAAAGCCACCGGACGCTCCCGCACCGCCTCCACCGCGGACACCGCCGACCTGCCCCTGTTCCTGGTCGCCTGCAGCGGCGGCCCCGACTCCCTCGCCCTGGCAGCCATTGCCGCGCACTTCGCCCGCCGCGGCGACGTACGCGTAGGCGCCATCATCGTCGACCACGACCTACAAGAAAACTCCGCCGCAGTCGCCGCGCAGACCGCGCAGACCCTCACCGACCTGGGGCTTCACCCCGTCATCACCGAAAAAGTGCAGGTTCCCGCCGGCAACATGGGCCCCGAAATGGCAGCACGCACCGCCCGCTACACCGCCTTCACCCAAGCCGTCGAGGCGACCGGCGCCCGCGCCGTACTGCTCGGCCACACCCTCGACGACCAGGCAGAAACCGTGCTGCTCGGCCTAAGCCGCGGGTCCGGCACACGCTCCCTGGCGGGCATGCCGCCCGTGCGCGTTGAAGAGGGCGTCACCTACCTGCGGCCCTTCCTCGGCCTGCGCCGCACCGACATGCTCGACATCTGCGACGCCGAAACCCTCACCCCCTGGATCGACCCGACCAACACCGACCAAACCCTCATGCGTGCCCGCATCCGCCACAGCGTACTGCCCTACCTGGAGGAGCACCTCGGCGGAGACGTTACCCGCTCCCTGGCGCGCACCGCCTCCGTAGCTGGCCCCGACGCCGAATACCTCGACGAACAGGCACAGGCAGCCTACAAGCAGGCGCTCCTACCCGCCGGAACCGCCGTGCGCGGCATCGAACGTGAAGATGCCGTGCTGCTGGACCGTGCGCAGGTGGCGGCGCTGCATCCGGCGCTTCGTTTGCGTGTGCTTGCCACCGCCTGCAAGGCCGCCGGAGGAGAGAACCCCGGCTTCGAGCGACTGCAGGCGCTGGACTCTTTCACCGCCGAATACGCGGTAGCTGGGCCCGTTCAGATGCCCGGTCACGTGAGCGCGTACCGTCGCCGCAAAATTGTGCATCCGGCAACCGGTGAACGCCTGGACGTGCTCGTATTAGTGCCAACTCGACCCTAACTAGGTGCCCGGCTAGGTGCCCGCGGAGCCCCCTCAGCACACACTATCTGCGTGGTGAGGTGCGCCGCGGCGCCGTTTTAAGCCATACTTAAGGCGAACACCATCCACATTGTCCGCTGTGGGAAGGCATGAAACCCCTCACCCGGGGCCCCCGGCGGAGGCGCAGAGCGTCTAAAGATACGAAGGAATACATCGTGCAGGCTATCGACGTGCAGGACGATATTAAGAACGTTCTCTTCAGCAAGGAAGAGATTAACGCGAAGGTCGCCGAACTGGCGGCGCGCATCGACGAAGACTACGCCGGTAAGGACGTGCTGTTGGTGGGTGTTCTCAAGGGCGCCATCATGATTATGGCTGACCTTTCCCGCGCTCTCAAGGGCCACTACACCATGGACTGGATGGCTGTTTCTTCTTACGGTTCCGGCACCAAGTCCTCCGGTGTTGTGCGTATCCTCAAGGACCTGGACACCGACCTGGTGGGCCGCAACGTCCTGATCGTTGAAGACATCATTGACTCCGGCCTGACCCTGGCATGGCTGCAGCAGAACCTGATTTCTCGCGGTGCAGTTTCCGTTGAGATTTGCACCCTGCTGCGCAAGCCCAAGGTCGTCAAGGCTGACGTTGAGGTCAAGTACGTCGGCTGGGACATCGAGCCCGAGTTTGTTGTTGGTTACGGCCTGGACTTCGCTGAGAAGTACCGCAACCTGGACTGCGTCGCAACCCTGCACCCGCACGTTTACTCCTAAGCCTTCACCTCAGCAACCATGCTGTAGGTGGTGACGCCCCGCCTCCTCACGCTTGTGGGGGGAGCGGGGCGTTGCTGTACCCGGTGGTGGATGCGGGACGTAGCCGCCAAGACGTGCCGCCGCCGCGGATACCCGGCAAAGAAGATGCACTTTCACCCCCGCCGAGTGCTACAACCCTTTAGCCCGCAGGTGAAATAGAGAAGCCCGGTACCTAGCCGCTCGCCGGGGTAGGGTACATTTAAGGTTGCATCGTTGGGTGTTCCGGCTGGTATGCCGCACCCCCGACGGGTTACAGCCGCAACGTAAGGACAAAGCATTGGCGCAAACCCCCAATACTCCGCAGAAAGGCTCGGAGGGATTCCTGAAGAAGCTGATTAACGGCCCCTGGTTCTGGCCGGGCGCAGCTCTCGTGATCATGCTGGCTTTCCTCATGACCTCCTTCTTCACTCAGCCCTCGCGTCAGGTGGACACCAACGTGGGTCTTCAGATGCTCAAGGACCACCAGGTCAAGAGCGCAAAGATCTACGACGGCGACCAGCGCGTCGAGCTGCAGCTTAAGGACGATTACAAGAAGGGCAACGACAACTACGGTAAGTCGGTGCGCTTCTACTACGTGCAGCCCCGCGGCGAAGAAGTTGCTAAGGCAATGGAATCCGCCGAGCTGGAAAGCTACACGGACCAGCCGGTTGAGCACAGCTTCCTGAGCTCCCTGGTGTCTCTGCTGCTGCCGATTCTGCTCTTTGGTGTGCTCTTCTGGTTCCTGATGGGACGAGTCGGAGGCGGCTCCTCCGTCATGAGCTTCTCCAAGTCCCGCGCGAAGAAGTTCACCAAGGACAAGCCGGAAGTCCGCTTCAGCGATGTCGCCGGCGTGGACGAGGCGCTCGCCGAACTGGAAGAAGTCCGCGAGTTCCTGGCTGAACCCGAAAAGTTCACCCGCCTGGGTGCAAAGATCCCCAAGGGCGTTCTGCTGTACGGCCCTCCCGGCACCGGTAAGACCCTGCTCGCCAAGGCTGTGGCGGGCGAGGCTGGCGTGCCCTTCTACTCGATTTCTGGCTCTGACTTCGTTGAAATGTTCGTGGGTGTGGGTGCTTCCCGCGTGCGCGACCTGTTCAAGGAAGCGAAGAGCGACCCCGCCGCCATCGTCTTCGTCGACGAGATTGACGCTGTTGGCCGCCGCCGCGGCGTCGGCATGGGTGGCGGTAATGACGAGCGTGAGCAGACCCTGAACCAGCTGCTGGTTGAGATGGACGGCTTCGACGGCAACTCGAACGTCATCGTCATTGCGGCAACGAACCGACCCGACGTGCTCGACCCGGCGCTGCTGCGTCCCGGCCGTTTTGACCGCCAGATTGGTGTGGACGCCCCCGACATGCAGGGCCGCGAACACATCCTGCGCGTTCACGCCGCGGGCAAGCCCATTGCCAACACCGTGGACCTGGCGCAGGTTGCGAAGCGCACCCCCGGCTTCACCGGTGCTGACCTGGCGAACGTCATGAACGAGGCGGCACTGCTGACCGCCCGCGATAACGGCAACGTGATTGACGACCGCGCTATCGACGAGGCAATCGACCGCGTCATGGCTGGTCCGCAGCGTTCCTCGCGCATCATGAACGAGCACGAGCGTAAGGTCACTGCATATCACGAGGGCGGTCACGCCCTGGTCGCGGCGGCACTGCGTAACTCCGCGCCGGTCACCAAGATTACTATTCTTCCGCGCGGCCGCGCCCTGGGTTACACCATGGTCATGCCGCAGGACGACAAGTACTCCACGACCCGCCACGAACTGCTCGACCAGATGGCGTACGCAATGGGTGGCCGTGCGGCTGAGGAAATCGTCTTCCACGACCCGTCCACCGGTGCGTCGAACGACATTCAGAAGGCGACCGACACCGCCCGCAAGATGGTCACCGACTACGGCATGAGCGCCGTCATCGGTTCCGTGAAGCTCGGCGGCGAAGACACCGAACCGTTCCTCGGTGGCGGCGGCGCTTCGGCACGAAACTACTCCGACGCAACCGCGGCAAAGGTCGACGCTGAAATCCGCGCCCTGCTGGATCAGGCACACGACGAGGCATTCCAGATTCTGCTGGAAAACCGCGACATTCTGGACCGCCTGGCGTACGCCCTGCTCGAGAAGGAAACCCTGCTCGAGAACGAGATTGCCGAAATCTTCAAGGACGTTCGTAAGCGTCCCGAGCGTGAGTACTGGTACTCCAAGCCGACCCGCGAGCGCACCAACATCCCGCCGGTGAAGGCACCGAGCGAGCTGGCGAAGGAATCCGAAAAAGCTGAGGAAGCACCTGCCGATGCACCGGCAGCTCCTGCTACGGCACCTACTGTTCCCGTAGCACCGGCTGCACCCGCACAGCAGGTTCCGGTAGCACCTACGCAGCCGTTGCCGCCTCAGGTGCCCCTCACCGACCCGGACGCCGACCCGACCGTCGCAATGCCCACCCAGCAGTACCCGAACTACCCCGCCCCTCCGGCGCAGCGCCCGGAGAATGGCACCCCGAACCAGAATGGAGCAGAGAATGAGCGAGGTTAAGAACGCCGTCGACCAGCCGCGTATTGAGGCTGCCGTCCGCGAGATTCTGCTCGCGATTGGTGAGGACCCGGACCGTGACGGTCTGCAGCAGACCCCGGCACGTGTGGCGCGCGCCTACGCGGAGTTCTTCTCGGGCCTGCACCAGGACGCTGGCGAGATTCTGGGTACGACCTTCGACATTGCCCACTCTGAGATGGTGCTGGTGAAGGACATTCCGTTCTACTCCACCTGTGAGCACCACCTGGTGCCTTTCCACGGTGTGGCGCATGTGGGTTACATTCCCGGCCCGGACGGTAAGGTGACCGGTCTGAGCAAGCTTGCCCGCGTGGTGGATATGTACGCTCGCCGCCCGCAGGTGCAGGAGCGTCTGACTACGCAGGTGGTGGAGGCTCTGGAGGAGCACCTGAACCCGCGCGGCGCGATTGTGGTGATTGAGGCTGAGCACATGTGCATGTCGATGCGCGGTGTGCGTAAGCCGGGCGCGAAGACCGTGACCAGCGCGGTACGCGGTGCGCTGATGAACGGCGCAACCCGTGCGGAGGCGATGAGCCTGATCTTCTCGCAGCGCTAAGCACACCCTAGACACGCTGAAAGGGGCGGAGGTGAAAACCTCCGCCCCTTTTCGCATCGCCAAAGCGCTCTGAGAGTGTGTTCTGAGCCGGTACCTTCCGCAGCCGCGGCAACGTCAGCAGTGCCGCACCGCAGAAGCTTAGGCGAGCCCCGCCGCTAACGCTGCAGGCTACCCTTCGCCTCGCTTGGATCATCCCAACCCAGGGCAAGAGTCACGATCAAGCCCACGGCAATGAAACCGCAACCGGTCGCGGTGCCGAAAGCAAGCCAGCGCACGGCAGGAGCGCCTTCAGCGAGCACAATAACCACCAGCGCGGCAAGAGCTACCAGGGAGAGGATCCAAGCTCCAGTCTTCATATTCACAATGAGTCACTTCCTAGAGTATGTATGTGTGGGTGCGCACCGCCGACCGGGAATGCGCCCGGTGCGGTATGCGTGCCCTCCCAGCATACCCTTAAATAAGTATCTGCAATGCAAATATTGCATGTTGTGTCACCAGAATCGCCCCGTCACTATCCCAACCCCCGCCCCGATCGCTCTTTCAATCACAGCGGCAAACATGGTGGCACCGCAGATTCGGTACGATAAATTTATGACTGAATCCACACACACCACTCGTGTAGCCCCCCTGCCCTGCGACGCGCTCGCCGCCGAACGCACCCTCGTGATGGGCATCCTCAACGTCACCCCCGACTCCTTCAGCGACGGCGGACAGCACTACGCCGCCACCGACGCCATCGCCCGCGCCGCCCGCATGATCGCCGAGGGCGCCTCCATTATCGACATTGGCGGCGAGTCCACCCGCCCCGGTGCCGTGCGCATCAGCGTGGAGGAGGAGCAGCGCCGCATCCTGCCCGTCATCGAGGCAGTCGCGCAGATGGGCACCACCATCAGCGTGGACACCATGAATCCGCAGACCGCCCGTGCCGCCATCGCTGCGGGTGCGCACATCATCAACGATGTGTCCGGTCTGAACGTGAGCGATGAAATGATTGAAACCGCCGCCGAACTGCAGGTGCCGTACATCCTCATGCACGCCCGCGGCACCTCCCAGACCATGAACAGCCTGGCGGAGTACCCGCGCGGCGTGGTCACCGAGGTTGTGGAGGAGCTGACCGGCCTGCGTGAGCGTTTCCTTGCCGCCGGTGTGCTACCGCAGAACCTGATTCTTGACCCGGGTCTGGGTTTCGCGAAGGGCGGTATGCAGGATTGGGAGCTGCTCGCCGCCATTGATGAGCTGCAGGGGCTGGGCCACCGCCTGCTCATTGCCGGTTCCCGCAAGCGTTTTATCGCGAACGCCCTGACCGCGGCGGATATGGCGCTGGCTGAGCGCCTGAACGCGAGCGGCTTCACCGCAACCGATGCCGGTGAGGCTGAACGCGAACTGTGGCAGACGCTGTCGGAGCCGCGCCCGGCTCAGCATCGTGCCGCAGCTTCTGCGGCGGTGACCGCCCTGGTGGCGGCGCGCGGCGTGTGGGCGGTGCGCGTGCACGACGTGCCCGCCAGCGTGGATGCGGTGACGGTCGCCTCCGCGTTGCGCTCCGTAAGCTAAGGCTCTGCCAGCTAGAACCACCAACCCCGCCCACAACCTCCGACTACCCGAATACCCTCTAGGAGACCCCCAATGACCCAGGCAGACTACGCACGCCACGACCGCATCACCCTCACCGGAATTACCGCCAAGGGCTACCACGGCGTGCTCGATTTTGAGAAGCGCGACGGCCAGCCCTTCGTCGTGGACGCGACCCTGTACAGCGATTTTTCCGCTGCGGCCGCTACCGATGACCTGACGAAGACCACGAACTACGCGCTTGTGGTGGACCTGATTCACCGCCACGTGACGAACGGTTCGCTGGATTTGATTGAGACTCTTGCGGTGAACATTGCCGAGGGGATTCTCGCCATGTTTGAGCTGGTGGACGCGGTGGAGATTACCGTGTCGAAGCCGCAGGCGCCGATTGAGCTGCCGTTCGGTAACGTTGCGGTGAGCGTGTTCCGCGAACGCGCCGCTGAGGACGGCCGCTAGTGCCGGGTGCACAGAAGCCCAACACCCTGAAACACCGCGCGGTGCTGGCGCTGGGCTCGAACCTGGGCGAAAGCGAAGACACCCTGGAGCGTGCCGTCGCCGACCTGGTGGCGGGCGGCGTGCAGCTGGTGCGCGCCTCCGGGCTGTACCGTACCGCCCCGGTGGGTGGCCCGGCGGGTCAGCCGGATTTTGTGAACGCGGTCATTGAGGTGGCCACTAACCTGGGCGCCTACGAGCTGCTGAAGCTGTGTAACGCGGTGGAGGCGGCGCATCACCGTGAGCGCCTGGTGCGTTGGGGACCGCGCACCCTCGATATTGACGTGATTGACTATGACGGCGTGATCTCTGAGGATCCGGTGCTGACTCTGCCGCATCCGCGGGCGCAGGAGCGTGCTTTTGTGCTGGTGCCGTGGGCGCAGATGAATCCGCAGGCGCTCCTGACGGTGACCCGGCGTGCGGAGCCTTCGGGGGAGCGTGCGGATGAGGTTCCTGCACCGCTAAGCCGCGAGGTCGTGAACGTTGCGGAGCTGGCCCGCACGCTGGTTGAGGCGGATGAAGACGCTATTAGCTATATGCGTGAGATGAAGGTACCTGATTAGCCTTAAATGTGGCACTCTGGAAGGTAGAGGAACCTACCGAAAGGAAACACCATGAAGCCCCTGAGCTATCGGGCGATTATTGTGGCGGCGGTGTGCGCTGCCGCTGTCGCTCTTATGGTGAATTCCGTGATGATTCGCGCCGGTTTTGGCGAGCTGAATTTTTCGTGGATGCTCGGCGCGGTGTGCCTGCTGGTTGCGGCGGGTGCCGTGTGGCTGGGCGTGCAGGTGGCTCGTTATCGTCGTATTCAGACGCGTGAGAAGGTGCCGCATATGGGCCCGATTCTTGCGGCGCGTGCGGTGGCGTATGCGCAGGGGGCCATCATGACCGGTGCCCTGTTGACGGGCTGGTGCGGTGCGATTCTTGGCTACCATGTGGCGATGGTGTCTACGCGCGGTTTTTCGGTGGTATTTTGGGAGGTTCTTGTTAATTGTGTGGGCAGTGTTGCCCTGCTGATTGCTGGCCTGTGGGCGCAGCATTGTTGTCGTATTCCGCCGGAGGATGATGAGGATGCGGCCTCCTCTTCCGGTGCTGTCAAGCCGCGAGAGGGAGGAACCTATGTCGGCTCCTAACCAGAATAGTTATTCGCCGAATGGCCGGTATGGGCAGGATGCCCAGCAGGGTCAGTATGGTCAGGGGCAGCCTGTTCAGCAGAACCAGTACGGGCAGTACCAGCAGGCTTACGGTCAGCCTGGTGCCCAGTATGACCAGCAAGCGCAGTACGGTCAGCAGGTTCCGCCCGCTGCCGCCTACCCGAACGCGCCGCAGTCGGCACCTTCTCAGCCGGTAAGCTCCCAGCCTGTGCCCCCGCAATCTGTGCCGGAGCCGCAGTGGGTGCCCGCCGCCTCCGGCTACCTGACGGTTCGTTTTGTTCACACTATTTCTGCCTTGGCGTTCCCGATTCTTGCGGGTATTGCCATGTATTGTGCGGGTGCGTTCTTCGGCGGCCCGGAGGCGCTCCGCATCGCGGGCTTGGCTGTGGTCGCGGTGTTTGGCCTGTGGGGTCTGTGGTGGATTCTGACCACTCCGCGCCGTACTCGCGCGCTCGGCTACGCGCTGGAGTCGAATCACCTGATGGCTCGCCGCGGTATCGTGTTCCGTTCGATGAGCTCCATGCCGTACGGTCGCATCCAGTATGTTGATGTGGATTCGGGTCCGCTGGAGCGCATGTGCGGTGTTGCCCGCCTGACGGTGCGCACCGCGGGCACGACCACCGGCACAATGGTGCTGTTCGGTATTCCGCTGAACGTGGCGGAGGAGCTGCGCGCGGATCTGGTGCGCCGCGCCGATGAGCGAATGGCGGCACTCTAATGAGTACCCCGGTTCCGCCCAACCCCGCGCCGCAGGCACCGCAACCTCCTGCCTCTCAGATGCCGCAGGAGCAGAAGTGGTGGCGTGCCGATATCCGCACGTTCATCATGAACCTCTGGTTCATTATTCTGCTGGCGTTCGGCTTCTTCCAGAGCATTATCCTGAATATTCTGACCACCCCGCCGAACGAGTGGGGCGCGCGCCTGACGCAGGCATTCGACGAGAACAGCAGCTACCTCAGCGCGACGTACTCGCAGCTCATCGGCTTCGCCGTGCTCATACTGATTCTGGTTGGCGGCTCGATTGACTGGTGGTTTACCCGCTACAGCCTGGACGATTTGGCGATTCACCGCCGTAGCGGTTTTCTGTTCAAGAAGAACCGCACGATTCGTCTGGAGAGCGTGCAGAGCGTGGACATTTCGCGTCCTCTGGTAACTCGTCTGCTGGGTCTGTCGGAGCTGCGTTTTGAGGTGGCTGACGGCTCTTCGGAGGCGCTGCACATCAAGTACGTTTCTGCCCGCAAGGCGGAGGTTCTGCGCCGCACCGCGATGGCGAGTATTAACCTGCTGCGTTCGGAGGCGGCTGGCCGCCCGGTCGATGTGCTGCCCGGTAGCATGCAGATTTCGGCGGAGCGCATGCCGGATGCGGATCAGCTGCACCAGCCGTTCGAAGCGTCCTACGGTGCGCCTGTGCAGGATGGCACCCAGCAGGTAGCGCCCCTGCAGGACAACACCCAGCAGCCCGCACCCGACCAGTTTGCCCCCCATCAAGACGGCACCCAGCAGTCTGCACCCCAGCAACCCGCAGCATCCCGCCGCGGTGCTCGCGGCCGTATGCCGATGCCGGTCGCAGCAGACCCCTCGCAGCCGCCGATTTTCCGCATCTCGAATGTGCGTCTGATTGCCTCCATCATGCTGGAGCACCTGGTGTGGCTGGTGCCCGCCGTGGCCCTCATGGTCGGTGCCGCGGTCATTGCCGCAATCATGGATGGCGAGAGTCCGTTCCTGATTTTCATGGCGTTGCTACCCGGCACCTTCGTACCGCTGCTCGGTTACTTGGGTACGTTATGGGCACGTTTTGACGGTGCCGCAAACTTCAAAATCACCCCGAGCGGTCAGGGCGGCGTGACCCTGCGGTACGGTTTCACCGGCACGCACACGCAGAACGTGATGGTTGAGCGTATTCAGGCACTCGCCGTGGAGCAGTCCATTCTGTGGCGTGCGTTCGGCTGGTACCGCATCAAGATGACCATTGCCGGTATTGGTATTGAGAAGAACGACAACCAGAAGCTGGTGACCCGCAATGTTGCCCTGCCGGTTGGCAACAAGCAGGAGACGCTGATGGTGTTGCGTCTGCTCCTACCCGCGCTGGATGAGGCGCAGGCGCAGGTGCTGCTGGATACCGCCAACGGTTCGCTGAAGAGTCAGAAGCCGCAGGTTCCGGCAATGATTGTGACGCCCTCTTCGGCGCGCTGGATGGACCTGCTCACCTGGAAGCGTAACGGCGTGACCACGGTCGGTTACACTGCCGGTTCGGTGCAGGCGACCACCCGCATTGATTCTGATGCGGCACGTTCGAGCGTTGGCGAGCATACGCGAGGTGACCTGCTGCTGATTCGTGGCGGCTACTTTATCCGTACGCTGTCGATTGTTCCGGTCAGCCGTGTGCTGAGCGTGAGCCGAGGTCAGGGCCCGCTGCAGCGTGCCTTCGGATGCGCGAGCGTGCATTTCGGTACGGTTCCCGGCCCGGTGCGCACGCTCATGATGCACCTACCGCCGCGTGTCTGCGAGGACCTGGTGTGGTTGATGACGGTTCGGCTGGAGGGTATTGAGCCCTACTATCGTGTACCGGAACCTGTGCTGGGTTCTGCGCCTGCTGCGAATGGGTACAGCGCGCGCTAACCCGCCAGCAAAACTACAGAACGCGCCCTGCCGTCAGTGTTCTTCGTGACATTGACGGCAGGGCTGGCGTGAAAGGGAGAATATACTTAAAGCCGTGATACAGCATTCAAAACCTGCGCGTTTGGGCATTGGAATTATTTCAGCCGGGAGGGTCGGATCCGTCCTCGGTGCGGCTCTGCGCGCCTGCGAGCACACTATTGTGGGTGTTCACGCGGTGTCTGAGGCTTCTCAGGAGCGCGCCGCGATGCTGCTTCCCGATGTGCCGCTGCTTCCGGTGGAGCAGATTGCTGAGCGTAGCGAATTGCTGATTCTCGCGGTTCCCGATGATGAGCTGCCGGGCCTCGTCACCTACCTGGCGTCTTCGGGAAGTATCACCGCCGGCCAGATTCTGGTACACACCTCCGGCCGTCACGGCACCGAGGTTCTCGCACCGGCGACCGCGCTGGGCGCTATCGGTTTGGCGATTCACCCCGCCATGACGTTTACCGGCATGTCCGTGGACCTGCAGCGCCTGAACGGCACCTGCTTCGCTGTGACCGGGCCCGCGCCGTTCATCCCAATTGCTCAGGCACTCGTGGTGGAAATGGGCGGCGAACCCGTACACGTTGCTGAGGCTGACCGGGCACTCTACCACGCAGCCTTGGCGCATGCCGCGAACCACCTCGTGACCATCCTGGGTCAGTCCCAGCAGATGCTCGCCTCGATCGGTATTGAGGACCCGGCACGCTACATGGGACCGCTTGTTCGAGCCGCCGTGGACAATGCGCTCGCCAGCGGTGAGGGTGCTCTCACCGGGCCCGTGGCACGTGGAGATGCCGGTACCGTGAAGGTTCACCTTCAGGCTCTGAATGAGTACTCAGAGCATGAGAAAACAGGTGATATTACAGACTCTTATGCCGCTCTGGCACACGCAACCACAAAAAGAGCGCATAATAGAGGTTTGTTAAACGATGAACAACTGGGACGAATTGAGAATCTGCTGGGTGAGTCTTCGGACCGCAACCACCCCGGCGATATTGATGATTCAGCCCCCGAAAACAAGGAGTTCTCGTCATGACTGAGACTTCGATGCCCCGAGTCGTGACCACCATTGCGGATTTCCGCACGGCAATCACCGAATCCCTTGCCGCAGCGCAGGAGGAACTGGACCGGGCAGCCCGCCAGGAGGCGGAGCAGAACGGCACCGCAGTTCAGTACACGAACGCATCCCTGGGCTACGTGCCCACCATGGGCGCCCTGCACGACGGCCACGCAACCCTGTTGCGTCGCGCCGCTGAACAGAATGATGTAGTGGTCGCCTCCATTTTTGTGAACCCGCTGCAGTTTGGCCCCGGCGAGGATTACGAAGCATACCCGCGCACCCTGGAGGCAGACGCTGCCCTGGCCGGTGCCGCCGGTGTTGACATTATTTTTGCCCCCGAGGTTGAAGAGATGTACCCCGACGGTGACCCGCTCATCCGCATTTCGAGCGGCGAGCTGGGCACCAAGTTTGAGGGTGCGACCCGTCCGGGCCACTTTGATGGCGTGCTGGCAGTGGTCAATAAGTTCTTCAACATTATTCGCCCCGCAGCCGGTAACCACCCGGTGAACGCGTACTTCGGTCAGAAGGACGCTCAGCAGTACATCCTGATTCAGCGTATGGTGCACGATTTCAACCACGACGTGACCATGCGCCCTGTGTCGATCGTTCGCGACGATAACGGTCTGGCGCTGTCTTCGCGTAATAGCTACCTGTCGGATGAGGAGCGCGAGTCTGCCCTGGTGCTGTCCCGCACCCTGGCGATGCTGCGTGAGAATTCGCTGAACCGTGGCTTCCACGAGATTGATTTGGACGGTGCGCGTGAGCGTATCAACTCCACTCCGGGTGTACGCCTTGACTACCTGGAACTGGTCGACCCGATGACTTTCGGTGAGCCGACTGAGGAGTCGGAGCGAGTGCTGGCACTGGTTGCTGCGTTCGTTGGCCCGACCCGCCTGATTGACAATATGGACCTGCGCTAAGCGTTCGTTCGTTTAGAAGAGTCCCCAACACACTACACAGATAGGTATCACTGTGAGCACTGAGCACACTGCCGCACCGGCGATTGCTGATATGTCCGAGCAGATGCAGATTCGCCTGGAGAAGCGTGCGAAGCTGATCGAGTCGGGTCGCGAGGCATACCCGGTGGGTCTGCTGGATTCTGAGGGTAACCGCGTGGAGCCCAACCACATTGAGGATCTGCGCGCCGAGTACGATCCGAAGCTGGAGTCTGGCGAGCTGAAGGCTGGCGACGAGACTGACCGTGTGGTGCATGTTGGCGGCCGCGTGGTGTTCGTCCGTAACACCGGTAAGCTGTGCTTTGCGACCCTGCAGGGTGGTACCGAGGGTAAGCGCATCCAGGCGATGCTGTCGCTGGCTGAAGTTGGCGAGGAGTCCCTGGCTGAGTGGAAGTCCCTGGTTGACCTGGGTGACCACGTGTTCGTGACCGGCCGCGTGATTGTTTCTCGCCGCGGCGAGCTGTCCATTATGGTGACCGACTGGAAGATGGCGTCGAAGGCGCTGCGCCCCATGCCGGTTCTGCACAAGGACCTGAACGAGGAAACCCGCGTTCGTCAGCGTTACCTGGACCTGATGGTTCGCGAGGAGGCTCGCGAGCTGGTGAAGAAGCGCGCCCTGATTACCCGCACCGTCCGCCGCGTGCTGGAAGATCACGGCTACATTGAGGTTGAGACCCCCGTTCTGCAGCTGGTGCACGGTGGCGCGACGGCTCGCCCGTTCCGCACCCACCTGAATGCTTTTGACCAGCCGATGACCATGCGTATTGCGACCGAGCTGCCGCTCAAGCGCGCAGTGGTTGGTGGCATTGACCGCGTGTACGAGATTGGCCGCGTGTTCCGTAACGAGGGTGTGGACTCGACCCACAGCCCCGAGTTCACCACCCTGGAGTGCTACGAGACCTACGCTGACCAGTTTGTGATGGCTGAGCGCATGAAGGAGATTATCCAGAGCTGCGCGAAGGCTGTCGGTACTGAGCGTGTTGAGACCGAGAACGGCACCATTGACCTGTTCGGTGAGTGGAAGTGGGTCGGCGTGTACCCGGGCCTGTCTGAGGCTGTGGGCGTTGAGATCACCCCCGAGACTGACGCTTCCGTTCTGCGTGAGATTGCTGAGAAGCACGAGGTGGACATCGACCCGAAATGGGACGCTGAGAAGCTGGTGACCGAGCTCTTCGGTGAGATCGTTGAGCCGACCCTGGTGAACCCGACCTTCGTGTACGATTACCCGCCGAGCGCTCAGCCGCTGGCTCGTCCGCACCGTTCGGGTGAGCCCCTGATTGAGGCGTGGGACCTGATTATTGGCGGTATGGAGCGCGGTACCGCGTTCTCCGAGCTGATCGACCCGGTCATTCAGCGTGAGCGCCTGACCGCTCAGTCGCTGCTGGCTGCTGCCGGTGATGATGAGGCGATGGAGCTGGATGAGGACTTCCTGCGCGCCCTGGAGCACGGTGCACCCCCGATGGGTGGCCTGGGTCTGGGTATTGACCGTCTGATTATGCTGCTGGCGGGCGATCAGGATCCGGAGCGTCCGGGTACTGTGGTGCGTCAGCCCGGTATCCGTGAGACTATTCTCTTCCCCCTGATGAAGCCGGAAGCCTAAGCTTTAGCTTCACCTCTAGGGTTTCTTTAACTTTGCCTTTAGGGGCGTTAGTGCGGCGGGTGCTGCGGATACGGTTGTATCTGCGGCACCCGCCGTTTTCTGCGCACTCTTTTGCACGGTGTATAGCTTCTGAGGTGGACTTGAGTTGGTATTTGCACAGGTCGGGGGCATTTTCGGTGCTTTTTTGCTCCATTCTGGTGCTGATTTATGCTGCTCTATTCACTCTGGCAGGGGTTTCTGCTCTTATACATGAATGCGTTACATAGAAAATAATGAGGGGATGGGAGGTGGAAGAATTTCGCTTTTGAATAGAACTGAAATGTACGGTGCGAATGGCCTAATGTGCAGTCTTGTACGGGCGCTATATTTCACTCAGATTGTCGGGGACGCCGGGGTGCATTATTAGGTGTCTTTGTCTCTGGGCGCTGTGTCTGATTCCTGGAAGAATCCAAAGTATTTGCACTCTGAACTTCACTTTAATGTTCTTGTAGTGAGTGCAGATTTAACGGGGACGCACAGAAGCGATATGTTGCTGCGGGTGATTGGTGCATTGTTTCAATGCTCAGAATGTTTTCGGTATTTTTAATATATTTCTGTTACTATATGAAAGAAAATTAGTACATAAATATATCCGGCACACTATTTTCTTAATCCCGATAGAGGCTTTTGGGTTTACTCCACAGGATATATGCAACAGATGAGGAGGTGCCTCAATGGCACAGAAGGTTCGCATCATCCTTGAAGATGATCTCGATGGCGGTCCCGCAGACGAAACTATCCGTTTCGGTCTGGACGGCGCTCACTACGAAATCGATTTGTCCTCCGCAAACGCAGCTCGCCTGCGTGACGCTATCCGCCCCTTCGTAGCGAAGTCCCGCCGAGTGCAGGGCACCGCTACCCAGCGCACCCGTGCACCCCGTGGCACCGCCGCTCCGGTTAAGCGCAACCCCGAGACCGCAGCAATCCGCGAATGGGCTAAGGCTAACGGCCAGAAGGTTTCTGACCGTGGCCGCATCCACCAGGATGTTCAGGACGCATACTACGAAGCAATGAAGGCTCAGGGCTAAAGGCTCTCAGTATTCACGCTGTCGGAGGGTTTGGTGCTTTAGAGCTCTAATCCTTCGGACGCTAAAGGCGGATGGTGTTATCACCATCCGCCTTTAGCTTTGCCCCGGTATTTCTTGATATGTGTTGCATATCTGCTAGGGGTGGTGGGGTGTTTTTATATCACCGATTCCAATTAACTATTTACATGTAAAATATATTGATCCTTTGCCGATGCCCGCTTCTGAATTATCAGCAGGAAGAGCAGAGGAATCGGATGCGCAATCCGGTATCGAGTTCGGGCTCCTCATTTAGATTTCATGCATTGGCAGGAACACTAAAGGTAATGGTGCATTAATCTCTTCAAGACAGGGGATATGCGCTGTGATATTCACGCGGTCGTTGAGTCGAGTATTCCATCGAAGAGGCTGGAATGTACTGACTGAAATTTTTGAATAATTGGGGACCCTGCATCTTCGGTGGTGCTTTCGGAACGTACAGATTATCTCTTGATGGGGTGCCGAAATGATGCGGGAATTATCCGGGAAATAAGCGCCGTGTTATCGGGTAGATATTTTTTGCGAATTATTGAAATTTCTGCAATATATTCATGCACGTGCAGGAAACAAGCGGTTTGGGTGTTGGTCTATATGGGTTCTTGTGTGTTTTCCTCTCCAAGCATGTCTCCGTATCAGCGCTGCAGCCCATCAAAACCACCCCCGAGCCCCTCGGTGCCCACCTGTAGCACCTCCCCGTCAGAAGCCCCGAAACCGCACCTAAACCGCGCCTCAAACGCCTCGAACAGCTCATCTGTTCCCTTGATGGCGAACAGACGCCCATCAGACCGCCCTTTCAGCCGCGCTCAACGTACTCTTGTATCAATAGGAAAATGCAAGGAGTGCGTAAATGTTTGAACGCTTTACCGATCGAGCTCGGCGCGTTGTGGTGCTTGCCCAGGAAGAGGCACGCATGCTCAACCACAACTACATCGGTACCGAACACCTGCTGCTCGGTCTGATTCACGAGGGCGAAGGCATCGGTGCTCGCGCCCTGGAATCATTGGGCGTTACCCTGAACGCAGTACGTGAACAGGTTCAGGACATCGTCGGCCCCGGCCCCCAGGCCCCTAACGGCCACATCCCCTTCACCCCGCGCGCGAAGAAGGTCCTCGAACTGTCCATGCGCGAGGCTATTCAGCTCAACCACGGCTACATCGGCACCGAACACATCCTGCTGGGCATGGTTCGTGCCAACGAGGGCGTGGCAAACCAGGTGCTGGTCAAGCTGGGTGCTGAGCCCGCTGCCGTGCGCCAGGCTGTTATGGACCTGATTTCCGGCTACCCCGGCAACAACTCCGGTGAAAAGGAAACTGCTGGCGTGGGCGCAGGTAACTCTCGCGAAGGCACTCCCGCGGGTTCGACCATCCTGGATCAGTTCGGCCGCAACCTCACCGCAGCAGCGCGTGAGGGCGAGCTGGACCCGGTCATTGGCCGCCACAAGGAGATGGAACGCGTCATGCAGGTCCTCTCCCGCCGTACCAAGAACAACCCCGTGCTGATTGGTGAGCCCGGCGTCGGTAAGACCGCCGTCGTGGAGGGCCTGGCACAGGCTATCGTGCACGGTGACGTTCCCGAGACCCTCAAGGACAAGCACCTGTACACCCTGGACCTGGGCTCCCTGGTCGCAGGTTCGCGCTACCGCGGTGACTTCGAAGAGCGCCTGAAGAAGGTCCTGAAGGAAATCCGCTCCCGCGGCGACATCATCCTGTTCATTGACGAGATCCACACCCTCGTTGGTGCAGGTGCCGCTGAGGGTGCGATTGACGCTGCCTCCATCCTCAAGCCCATGCTGGCTCGAGGCGAACTGCAGACCATCGGTGCAACCACCCTGGACGAGTACCGCAAGCACATTGAGAAGGACGCCGCCCTGGAGCGCCGCTTCCAGCCGATTCAGGTTGAGGAGCCCTCCCAGGAGCTCGCCGTGCAGATCCTCAAGGGTGTGCGCGATAAGTACGAGGCACACCACCGCGTCACCATTACTGACGAGGCTATCGAGACTGCCGTGAACCTTGCGGCACGCTACATCTCTGACCGCTTCCTGCCGGATAAGGCTGTCGACCTGATCGACGAGGCGGGCGCACGCCTGCGCATCAAGCGCATGACCGCACCGCCGGAAATCAAGCTGCTCGACGAGAAGGCCGCCAAGCTACGCCAGCAGAAGGAAGACGCCATCAACTCCCAGGATTACGAGAAGGCCGCAGGCCTGCGTGATCAGGAGCAGAAGGTCCTGGCTGAGAAGGAAGAAGCCGAGAAGGCATGGCGCGAAGGCGGCGACGCATTCGGCACCGTGACCCCCGAGGTTATTTCTGAGGTTCTGGCCGCTTCCACCGGTGTTCCCGTCTACAAGATCACCGAGGAAGAGTCCAGCCGCCTGCTGACCATGGAGCAGGAGCTCCACAAGCGCGTTATCGGTCAGGATCACGCTATTGCGGCGCTGTCCCGCGCGATCCGCCGTACCCGCGCAGGTCTGAAGGACCCGCGCCGCCCCGGTGGTTCGTTCATCTTCGCCGGTCCGACAGGTGTGGGTAAGACCGAGCTGGCTAAGGCACTTGCCGAGTTCCTGTTCGGCGATGAGGATTCGCTCATCACCCTGGATATGTCCGAGTACCAGGAGAAGCACACCGTCTCCCGTCTGTTCGGTGCGCCTCCCGGCTACGTTGGCTACGATGAGGGCGGCCAGCTGACCGAGAAGGTCCGCCGCAAGCCCTTCTCCGTGGTCCTGTTCGACGAGGTGGAGAAGGCTCACGCCGACCTGTTCAACTCGCTGCTGCAGATCCTGGAAGACGGTCGCCTGACCGACTCGCAGGGTCGCGTGGTGGACTTCAAGAACACTGTCATCATCATGACTACCAACCTGGGTTCGCGTGACGTGAATCGCCGCATCCCGGTTGGTTTCCAGGCGATGGACGACGCAACCGCCGACTACGAGCGTATGCAGGCACGCGTGATGGAGAACCTCAAGGAGCACTTCCGCCCCGAGTTCCTCAACCGTGTGGACGACATTATCGTCTTCCCGCAGCTCTCCGAGTCTGAGATTCTGCAGATTGTGGACCTGTTCGTGGGTCGCCTGGCTAAGCGCCTGGCGGAGCAGGACATGTCCATTGAGCTGACCAACGCTGCGAAGGTTCTCATGGCGGCTAAGGGTTACGACCCGTCCATGGGTGCTCGCCCGCTGCGCCGCGAGATGCAGCGCAACATTGAGGACGCCCTGTCCGAGAAGATTCTCTTCGGCGACATCAAACCCGGTGAGAAGATCACCGTGGACGTTGAGGGTGAGGGCGACTCCGCGAAGTTCGTCTTCTCTTCTCAGCCGATGAAGGAGCTGGCTCTGGACTCGGTGCAGGAACTGAACGAAGCTGAGGCTCCCGCAGCTGAAGCAACCGAAGCACCTGCTGTTGATATTCAGGGTAACGACTAGGCTCTGAAATAAACCTGGAATAAACACTGGAATAAACCCCAGGTAGCTAGGCTTAGCGCACTAAACGCCTGTGGGGCGGTACCGGAATGATCCGGTACCGCCCCACAGGCTTTTTCTGTCTTCTAAAGGCTCCAGAAGCCTCTCTGCGGCGAGTACTAGAGCGAGACGAGCACTGCATCGCCCTGCGTGACTTCGCGGGCGAGAGCGTCCGCCAGCAGCCCCGCGTAGCAGCGCTGCAACTGCTCGGCGGCGGGGGAGAGCGCATACAGCGCCTTGAGTGGGCGGTGCACCGCGGCGGGTGCATCCGCAGGGAACGCCAGATCGGGTGAAGAGGTAGCAGCGGGCGAAGCCGTGCCGCCTGCCGAGGCTACACCCGCACCCAGGATGAACTCGCGATCCACCGGCTCATGCGCCGCACGCAGCACCGCCATGACCGCCCCGCGCACCTGGCGGTCCGTGCCGTGCCAACTCTGACCCTTGGGGGTGTAGTCCGCCTCGGGCTTGCCCGCCGCAGCCCAGGCGCACAGATCCTCCACCGGGCACAGCTCGCAGGTCGGGGACTTTGCCGTGCAGACCAACGCGCCAAGCTCCATGGTCGCCGCATTCCACAGGCAGGAGGTGGGGGTGTCGGCGGGCATGAGCGCCTCCGCCAGGCGAGTCTCAGCCGCCGTCAACGAACGCGAGGGGAGAGCCTTGCCGGACACAGCGCGCGCATGCACGCGGCGGATATTCGTATCAATGACCGTGGCGCGCAGACCAAACGCGAACACGCTAATCGCCGCCGCCGTGTAGGAACCCACACCCGGCAGAGCCAACAGCGCATCGTAGTCGGCGGGCACCTCACCGCCGTGCTGCTCCACAATCGCCACAGCGGCACCGTGCAGACGCTGCGCACGGCGCGGGTAACCCAGACGGCCCCAGGCGCGCACCGCCTCCGAGGCGGGCTCGGCGGCAAGGTCGGCGGGGGTGGGCCAGCGGCGCATCCACTCCTCCCACACGGGTAGAACGCGCTTGACGGGGGTCTGCTGCAGCATGAACTCGCTGACCATCACGCCCCAGGGGGTGCACTCGTCACGACGCCACGGCAAATCGCGTGCCTGGTCGAGGAACCACCGGTTGATTCGGTGGTGGAGCGCCTCGGTATTCGTGCCTTCGGGCAGGGTCGGTTCGGGGCGCGTGCGTGTGGTGCGTTTGGGCTCTGAGGTCATCCGAAAAGCCTACGCTACAGGGCATATATTCCCAAAATCGCATGAACAGAGTTCACTGTGAATCTCAGGGTTAAACCCGGTATCCTTAAGGGTATGTCTGAAAATGGTCCCGTTCTGCCTCCCGAAGTGTACCGCCGCCGTCGTATCGTGGCGGTTATTGCTCTGCTCGCTATTATTTTGCTGCTGGTTGCCGGCGTGACCTCCATGGTCGGCATGATTAACGGCAAGAAGGACGCCACTGTAGCCTCCACCGCGACGCCTTCCGGTGCGCCCTTCCAGAGCTTCAGTGCTCGCCCCTCCGAAACTGCTTCGGCAACCCCGTCCGCTAGCGCGACTGCCTCTGCGTCTGCGTCGGCTAGTGCTTCGGCAACCCCCTCGGTGACCGCTTCTGCGGCACCTACTGCAAGCGTGACCACCGCCGCGGCAACCCCTACGGCGACCACCCCCGCGGCGACCCCGACTGCTCCCGCACCGACTCCGAGCGTGACCACTGCGGCTGCTGTTGCGGCGTGTACCGCGAACGACCTGAAGGTGACCGTCACCCCCGCGAAGCGTACTTTCGCGGCCGGTGAGCAGGTGTCCTTCCACGTGACCTACACGAACTCTTCGAAGGCCCCCTGCGCTGTGGGCGGCGAGGACGCGAACACCGGCGTTGACCTGAAGATTACCTCCGGTGCGGCTCAGGTGTACACCCGTAGCCTGTGCGTGGCGACCGCTGTTCAGAAGTCTGAGGTAGCCGCAGGTGCCGAGGGCGCAACCGACCTGGCGTGGGATCGTAAGATCAACGTTCTGGGCTGCTCCTCCGCTTCGACCGCTCAGAAGGGTTCCTACTGGGCTGCGGTGACCGTCAATGGTGTGAGCTCGGCTCCGGTGAACTTCATTATTCAGTAGTTCACGTCTATGGTTTTCGCCCTTGTGTGGGCGTGAGAAGCCCCCGTGCTGGATATTCTCCGGCGCGGGGGCTTCTAGCTTTTATCCGGTTATTACTTGGAGGCGCGGGGCTTGGCGAAGCGGCGCTCGCCCAGGTACCCGAGCAGACTACCGAAAGCGGTCCACTGCAGTGCCGCCAATAGCAGTGTGGACAGGTCGGTCACCTCAAAGGAGTTGGGGATGACCTTGAACCACAGCAGCGGCAGGTAAATCAGAAAGAGAATGGGGGATGCCCACACGAAGAACGGAACGGGGCGCTTAGCCGACGGATACTTAGCTCGTGAGTACGACATTGTGACCTCCAGGGGGTGTCAAGGTGGGGAGAAAACTCCGCTGTTACTGCATCATAGCGCAAAAATATTCTCCGGGGGGGGATTACGCGCCGCCGACTTAGAGATATTTCTCCAAACTGCTCTCCGCCATGCGGGACAGCTGCTCACGCACCGTGCGGGCACGAGCCTCACCCACACCGTCCACGGCGCGCAGATCCTCAAGGGACGCCGCCATCAGAGCCTGCAGGCTACCGAAGCGCTCCACCAGACGCTCAGAAATAGCGTTCGGAATGCTCGGAATACCTGCGAGCAGACGGAAACCGCGAGGCTGCAGGGGGAACTCCAGGTCGGGGTTCTCGCCAAAACCGACAGTGCGGGCAATCGTGCGCAGATCCACGATAGCCATATCGTCCAGGTTCTGAAGCGCCTCAACACCGGCGGTAATCAGCTCGTCGTTCACCTCGGGCAGGTAATCGCGCAGAATCAGGTCGCTAGCGGTCATCTCGGGGGCGCGTAGCTCCTCCAGCTGTAGGGCAATCAGGCGGCCGTGCACGCCGAGCTCGAGCACGTAGTGGCTGACCTCGCGGATAATGCGGTTCACCATCTCCATGCGCTGCAGGGTCATCGCCACATCGCCCAGGGAAACGTTCGATTCAATCTCCAGGGCAGACAGACTGGAGAGCACCGAACGCAGGCGCTTCTTATAGCTTTCAAGGGTCTGAATCGCCTGGTTTGCGCGGGCCATCAGGTACTGGCTGTCTTCAACCATGTAGCGGGTGCCGTCAACGTACACCGAAATCACGGACATCGACGCGCTCACCGAAATCACCGGGAAACCGGTCTGAATCGCGGTGCGTTCGGCGGTGCGGTGGCGGGTACCGGACTCGTTCGTCTCAATGGAGGCGTCCGGCATGAGCTGCACGCCGGCGTGCAACAGGCGGGTGGCGTCGCGGTCGCAGATGATAGCGCCATCCATCTTCGCCAGCTCGCGCAGGCGGGTTGCCGAGAACTCGGTGTCGATGTTGAAACCACCCGACGACAGGGAGGATACGGTGCGGTCGGATCCGAGTACGATGAGTGCGCCCGTACGGCCACGCATGATGCGTTCCAGGCCCTCGCGGAGCTCGGTGCCGGGGGCGATTCGGGCGATAGTTTTAAGCAATAGGTCACTATAATTCATCTGCACGAAAACCATTGTACCCGTAAGGGCAGTTATTGAGCCAGGTCAGGGGCGGAACGGCGGGCTAAAGTGCCTCAAAAACGAATGGATATTCTCGATATTTATACGGGAGTGTACGGAGCTAAACTGTCTGCATTTAAGGGTAAAAATCTGTTCTGCGGTACCCCATTTCGCCGTGACCAAACACCGCGCACCATATCGCCCCAGACCCTAAAATAGACCCATGACCGCGCGCACGAAAAACACCAAAACTGCACCCGCCTACCGCTGCACCGAATGCGGCTGGACCACCGCCAAATGGGTAGGCCGTTGCGGTGAATGCCAAACCTGGGGCACCGTCGAAGAAGCCGCCGGGGGCACCCGCGCGCGCACTCGCGCCGCATCCAGCGTGCAGAAACCCGCCCAGCCCATCGCAGAAGTCGACTCGCGCGTGGCCGCCTACATGAGCACCGGAAACCCCGAATTCGATCGCGTGCTCGGCGGTGGACTCGTACCCGGCGCGGTCATCCTCATGGCGGGCGAACCCGGCGTGGGCAAATCCACCCTGCTGCTGGACGTCGCCGCCACCTTCGCGCGCGGCACCGCTCAGAATGCGGGGCAGAACAACCCGGCACGCAACACCCCGGCACAAGGCACCCAGCCGCCGCACCCGGTCCTGTACATTACCGGCGAGGAATCCGCCGCGCAGGTCAAGCTCCGCGCCGACCGCATCCGCGCCATCGCGGACACCCTCTACCTGACCAGCGAAACCGACCTCGGCACCGCCCTAGCGCATATTGAGCAGGTCAACCCCTCCCTACTGGTCATCGACTCAGTGCAGACCCTCGCCTCCGCGGAGGTTGAGGGTAGCGCCGGCGGCGTGACCCAGGTGCGTGAAGTTGCCGCCTCCGTGATTGCCGCCGCGAAGGAACGCAATATGTGCACCCTGCTCGTGGGCCACGTGACCAAGGAAGGCACCATCGCGGGCCCGCGCCTGCTCGAACACCTGGTGGACGTGGTCTGCCAGTTCGAGGGCGATAAGCACTCAAATATCCGCATGCTGCGCGCCATCAAGAACCGCTTCGGACCCACCGACGAGGTGGGCTGCTTCGACATGCACGAGGACGGCATCGCGCCGGTGCTGGACCCCTCCGGCATGTTTGTTTCGAGTACCCCGCACCCGGTGGCGGGCACCTGCGTGACTGTCACGATGGAGGGCCGCCGCCCCCTGCTCGCGGAGGTGCAGGCGCTGCTGGATCAGGCGGTGGCACCCGCCCCTCGCCGTACCGTCTCGGGTTTGGATTCGGCACGTATTCAGATGCTGTTGGCGGTGCTGCAGCGCCGCGCCGGGCTGAACGTGGGCAAGCTTGACTGCTACGTCTCCACGGTGGGTGGCGCGAAAATTGCCGAGCCTGCCGCCGACCTGGCGTGCGTCATGGCGCTTGCCTCGGCGGCACAGAATAAGCCGCTACCGCGCAAGCTCGCGGTCTTCGGCGAGGTCGGCCTGGCGGGTGAGGTGCGCGCCGTGCCGGGCATCCGCCAGCGCATTGCGGAGGTGGGCCGCCTGGGCTTCACGCACGTGCTGGTGCCCGCTTCCCCGACCGGCGTGGGGGACGTGCCCGAGGGCGTGACCGTGCGTGAGGTAACCACCCTGGGTGAGGCGCTCGCGCTGCTCTTCCCGCAGAAGTAGCCGTCCGCGCATCAACAGCATAGAGATAGCAGAGGAGGGGGCTCCCGGCTGGCGTAAATGCCGCCGGGAGCCCCCTCTTTGTGAAACCCCTCTGTGGAAACTTTCTGAGGAAACCCTCTGTGGAAACACCGCTAAGAGCGGCTTTCCTCCTCGTTCTCGTGCAACATAATGTTGATCGAACGGGTATTCAGTTTATTCGTGCGGTGGGCGTTGACCGCGGTATTGGTCATGTCGTTAACCGCCATCGGGTCGTCCATGTCAGTATCAACGATCGGAATGGCCGAGGTTCGCGGCGCATGCTGTGTGACCGCCTCGCCCAGGGGCACCAGAACCGCCACGGCGTCCTTGTGGGACATGCCGGTCGCCTCCATAAAGTCCACCACGATCAGGCGGAGCATCAGCACCAGCGACTCGCCCTCAAAGGTTGCCACACCCATCGTGCGCGGCTCAAGGGTGCCTGCGAGCTTAATCATGCGTTTGCGGGCTTCCATCATGTAGTGTTCGCGTTCGCTTTCGGTCGGGGCAGACATGCCCAGGCCGAGGCTCTGCGCCGCAAGCGACAGCTCGGTCAGTGCGTCACTGAGTGAAAGCTGCGCGGCGGTACGCAGCTGCACGTGGTGAATCGTGGACGCCATGCGGCGGTTGAGCACGCGGTCGTTACGAATCGCCAAATCTACCGCCGCAAGAGTCTTCGCCATGCGCGCCAGCTCGCCTTTACTCTTGCGGCTATTCCAGGACAGCTCATTCATACCCTGCGCGGTAATCAGGTCGCCTCGGCACGCATCATACAGCGGTTGCAGAGCACGGGCATCTAGCAGGCTCTGGTACGCCTTGTTGTAGTCGTAGTAGCGGATCGCTTCGGAGGACAGCTGGAAAACCTTCGCGAACGCATCCATGAGAGCTTGGGCGCGGGCACGCGGGTTCTTACGCGGGTCACGCGGCATCAGGTACATGGCGAGGAACGCGAAGGCGCCACCGACAATGCCGTCGAAACTGCGGGTGAACGCGTCATCAGGCACGGGCAGTAGCAACGTGAAACAGGCCTGGAAGCTGAGCTGAATCGTAAAAATAATGCCCTTATCAATAAATCGGGCAATAATCACGGTCAAGAAAAGCACCACTGCCGCCTGCCAGGTACCGTGACCGAGCAGAATCAGCAGAAGGTCGCCAATGAGAATGCCGAGGGTCACGCCGAAGGAGACCTCAAGGATTCGGCGGGAATGCTTAGCGCCGCTCACATAGCCCAGGGATACGAGGGCAGCGACCGGCGCGAAAATGGGCTCGTGGTGGCCCAGGACGCGCTCAGCGAAAAGCCAAGCGCCCATAGACGCCGCAACAATCTGCACAGACTGAAAGAAGTCAGCCCGGACGCGTTCAACGCCCTCACGGATGAACTGTCGGGTGTTCTGTTCAGTAGTGCGTAGAATGTCTGCAAATCGTGCCATGGGCACCATCATACCGGCGCGGGTGCGGTGCACAAGGGGGTAGGGGAGTGTTGGGTTGAAGTGTGAGAGACCCCGCGCCCTGTACTTGCCCTGTAGCCGCGTTTTTCGAGGAAATCCAATAAAGCCGCTGTTCGAGCCCCTGTTACGCAACCTAGTACGCAACCTAGCCGCGGAGGCGGCGCGCCACCCTCGCCAGCAGACCCGGCTGTGCGGGTGCTTCAGAAGATGACTCAGGCTCAACGGTGACGGGGCGCGTTTCTTCGGCGCCGTGCGCGCTGCGAATACTGTGTGCCCCGTGAATACTGTGCGCGCTGTGCCCGCCACCGATTGCGCGGGCACGTTCGAGCTGCCGGCGGTGCTCGGCATCCCAGGAGTGTGCCCGGTCAGACATCGCCCACTCAAACCCCGCGGTGAGGGAGGTTTCGGTGAAGAGATCGCGGGCGGCACGGACGGTTGCGCCCAGCGGCTCGGGGAGCGCCGGGACCTGCTCCACGGCGGGGAAAGGCGCGGGCGCTTCTACTTCGCCGCGTGTTTCTGCCTCACCGTAAGTTTTTGCATCAGGGGGAGTTTTTGCGCCGGAGGCAAGAATCTGTGCCAGCAAGTAGGCACGCTCGGTGCGCAACACCTCCAGCAACTCGGTACGGCGTGCATCCGATGCTACCGCTGTGTGCCGCAGGGCGGCGGCAACCATCAGCTCGGGAACACCACCGGCGAGCATGCCCAACGGCAGGGTGAACTCGCCCAGACCGTACAGGCTCAGGGCGCCACCCGCACGCATCTGCGTGAAGGCATCCGGTACGAGGGCGAGCACGGGAATACCCGTCGCGGCGGAGAACACCGCCGGGTGGTAGCGGCTGGTCAGCGTGAACGCCGCCCCGCGGTGCACGGTAACGCTCTGGTCGGCGTGCAGAATCGGCAGCAGGGTCGCCGGGGTGGAGGGGCTGAGCCGCTCAGCGATGCGCTGGTGTACCTGAATATCGCCGCTTTCGGGGTTCTGCGGGTCGCCAAAATGGCTCAGGAACATGGGCGCGTAGCCGTGTTCGCGCCACATGCTATCGAGCAGGCGCGCAATCTGCTGCGCCTGCTGTTCGGTGCACTCATTGACGGTGATGCACACGTAGCGCTCGGGCAGCTCATCCAGTGCCTGACCTGCGGAAACTCCTTCCGCATAGTGCAGGGTACGCGCCGGGGAAGCCGCCAGGTAGTCGGTGGCATCGTCCACGCTCAGGCGCGCGTCAATACCCCGCTCACGGCACCAAGCGAGGGAAGAATGTTCGCGCACCGTCACCGAATGGGCGGTGCGCAGCATGCGCTCCAGAACCTGCGCATCGTGCGGGTTCAGCACCGGGCCCAGGGACTGGCCGGTCACGTACACGGGCACGCCCGCATGCTCGGCGGCACGCACCGCGGCGGCGCGTTCGTAGAGCAGCCAGCCGTAGCGGGAGTTGAGGTTGCCGCCGCCGGAGACTACGACCGCGTCCATGGTGGCGATAGAATCCGCGAAATCCACCATGCGCTCAACGGTCTGCTCCAGCGGATGCAGCACCTCCGGTAGCGCCTGCACCTGCGGCAGAGCCACCAGCTCGGTGATGGAGGGGCGTTCCCGGTCAGTATGTAGCTGTGCCAGGATGCACTCGAGCGCCGCGAGGGTCAGCTCGCGTTCAGCCGGTGCCCAGGGGAAGAGGAAAAACGGCAGGTACTCGTAGGGTGCGCCCGCCTCATGATTTGCCACCTCACGATTTACCGTGCCGATATAGCGCGCCGAATGCCCCACATCGCGGGTCATGAGGGTGACCGCCGCGCCGCCTTCGGAAAGCGCCTGAGCGCTCGCAATGGTCATGGCTTCGTCACCCACGTGGTAGGTGTGCTGGCCGATATCGCCAATGACGAGCACGTGCGGTGTTGCAGAAGGCAACGCTGTAGAAGAATGATTGTTCTCTGTCACGGTTACGCGCCCTTCTGCTCTGCCGACCCGGTCTCAGTGCCGCGACGAACTAGAGAGCGCTGATTGAGGGAACGCTTCGCCAAGGAACGCAGCGCGCGGCCCGGGGTGCGCAGGTGCTTGAGAACCCGCAGACGCTCCTCAATGCTCTGCTGGCGGCTCTCAATAGCCTGCTGACGAGCCTCGATACGCTCCAGGCGGCTCTCGATAGAGCGCAGAATGTCCAGGGATTCGCGGGTCAGATCGTGCCCGTCAATCACGCGGCGCTCCAGGTCAGCCGCCAAATGCGCCTGGTACAGGTACGCACCCGGTCGGGCACCCGCCTGCAGATCCTCGCGGATAGCGCGGGCGCGCACCATCGAATCGAAGCGGGCATGCTCAGCCTGACGCTTCACGCTATTCGCCTCGGGACCCTCCGCGTCGGGGCGCAGCGACCAGTACGCCAGCGGCTCATCCACTAGCAGAATATCCGCAACGGAGGCGGCACGCATGTTGAACTCCCAGTCGCCGACCACCGGCAGGGACTCGTCGTAGAAACCGACCAGCTCGTGCAGGCTGCGGCGGTAGAGAATGCCAATCGGCACGGTTCGGTTCGTGCGGAATAGGAACTGCAAACCGACGCTGGGCAACCCGTCGTGGAAAATACGCTCCTCGTACACCTCGAACTCGCCCTCGGCGTTCTTGCGTTCGTATCGCTCCACAACGCGGGTGGTGCACATGAGCGCGCCGCTCTCTTCGAGCGCCGCGACGGTGCGTTCCAGGAACTCGGGTGCCCACAGGTCGTCGTCATCGTGAATCGCCACGTACTTGGAGGTGGTCGCCGCCAAACCGGCGTTGGATGCCGCCTCCATGTTGTCGCCGGCGGTGGTCAGCAGCTGCACGCGGCCGGAACCCAGCGGGGAAGCCTCAATGACGGCGCGGGTTGCCTGCTCGTCGCCTCCATCGTTAATCACACAGACCGTGTAGTCGGTGAAGGTCTGCTGCGCAATGTTCTCCAGCGCGCGGCTCAAGAAGCGGGGGCGGCCCTTCGTGCGGACCAGAATAGCTACGGTAGGGGAAGACATAACCACAATCAGTCGAGGGTGAGCGGGCCCGTGCCAGCCCAGGAACTCAACCCATTATGAAGGTGTGCACTGTTCAGACTCAACCCGCCACCCGTCCACGCCGCAACAGCAGGCACACAAAGGCATACACTGCCCCTAAAAACTAGCTGATAGACTGTAGCGCCACCATCGCCAGCACACCGAGCACAAAGCATGCCGGAATGGTTACCAGCCACACCAGAAGAATCTGCAGAACAATCCTGGATTTCAGCGCGTTAAAGCGCTGGTTCACGCCCGCGCCGAGCGCCGATGCCGTCGCCAGATGCGAGGAGGAGAACGGCACCTGCAGCAGGAAGTAGCCGAGCACCTGCACCACCGCGGTCGTACCCTGAGCGACCGCGCCACGGAACGGGTCCAGGCGCACCATCTTGTAGGCGAAGGTGTAGCCGATGCGGCGGCCACCGGTCAGCGTACCTGCACCCAGGCTGAGGGCAATAATGAAGGTGCCCAGCAGCATCCCGCCCCAGGTGAGGGATTGAATCAGCGCCGGATCCATGATGCGTTCACTCAGCAGCGCCCACAGCAGCAGGTACAGGTAGCCGGTCTGCAGGCCGTGGAGCAACGAAATTGCGGAGGCAGACACCGCCAGCACCTCGCGGGCATGCTGATTCACCAGGCGCGGGTTATGGCCGACCACTAGCCGGTAGAACGGCACCACCATCAGCCAGGACAGCAGAAAAATGAGCGGCGGCAAGTAGAAGAGCGGCAACAGAGTCGCCCCAAAAATATGCGGCAGGAATGCGAGCGAACCGAAGCCTTCAGCGGCGCTGTCGATCCTCGTTTGGGTCCACCAGCTCACACCGGCGAGGGCACCCACCAGCGCGTGGGTCGAGGAGGACGGCAGCCTCAGGAACCAGGTGAGCACACCCCAAATAGCGCAGACCAGCAGCGACGCAACGATACCGTTCAGGCCGGTGATGCCCTCCGGGGCGCTCACCCACGAGGCGGAATACTCACCGAGTAGCAGGAACGCACCGACCACGCCGAGCACGTTGAAGAGCGCGGCAAGGTACAGGGCGGAGCGCTCGCCAAGGGCGCGGGTACGCACCGGAACAGCGACGGAGTTGGAGGCGTCGTGCACACCGGTAACGTAGACCGCGGCAATGAAGGCGCAGCAGGCTAGAAGACCCAGGAGCATTAGGATTCCTGAACGATAATGCGGCCGATCTCGGCGGACACATCACGCATAGCGTTGGAGGCGGCGGTCAGCTGCGCCAGGAAGGTGGCGTAGCGGCGGTACCGTTCGGGGGTGTAGCGTTCGGCAATGTACGCGTCGTATTCTTCGGCGGTGCGTAGCGCCTGGCGGGAGATGCGCAGCATGTCCATCCAGTAGTTGTCGAGGCCGCGAATATCGGCAAGTTTGGGGATGACGGCGGCGGTCAGCACCGCCTGACGCTGAATAATGTCCAGGATTGAGGTGATGTGCGTGGCGAAGCCGTCAATGCTGTGCAGGGACAGTACGTGCGCGGCGCTGGTGAGCTTCTCGACGGCGTTGGTGAGCTTGCGCGCCAGCGTGTACAGGTCTTCACGCGGGATGGGCGGGGAGAAGGAGCTGCGCACCTCGGTGAGGGTGCGGAACAGCAGGTTCGTGGAGTCCGCCTCGTGGGTGAGCATGCGTTCGAAGAGTTCGGGGTACTCCGCGACGGGGGAGCCGACCATTTCAGAGAGCAATGCCGCCGCCTCACCGACCTGCGCTGAAATTTCAGCGAGGGAGGCGAGGGACTCGTTAGCGTGGGGGAAAAGTCGGTGCAGCATAGTTCCCAGTCTAACCAGTATTGGGGGCTACGGGTGCGCATAGCCCGCGCGTATCTCACGAGCGCCCGACCTGCAAACGCTACTGCAACGACCAGTAAATGTTATAGCGCCGACCTGTTCACGGTTGCGCCTGAGGGTTTTAAACAAAAAACGGTGGGGGGTCGATTTCTCGACCCCCACCGGAACGTTTAGGGATGTCGGGTTGGGAGCGCCTCTCGGCGGAAGGCCGCTCGAAGCGGCTAAAGATTTGGAGCCCGGGGCTACCTATTAGCAACCCGACATCTTGTAATTATTATCCACCTGTACCCGGCACAGAGTCAATTAGAAATAGGCTTTTCACGCCTTTGCGACCCAATGTGGAACCTGTGCCAATTCGCGGCACGAACCCGCATTTTTAGGCGCCTAAACGGTGCAGAAGACTAGAATGCTTCGAGGTTGGTCTGCGTTTTTTCCTGCGCAGAATCAGCCTCCGAAGCGCCGTTAGCCTGCTGACCAGACTCAACGGCGCGCAGCTGGGCGGCGACCGCCTCCAAATCGTGCGCGATCTGCTCCATCTGCTGAGCCTGACGCGGCAGACGAGCACGACGCTCCACCGCCTCACGCTTCACCTCGTGGCTGCCCGGAACCGACCCATCCTGCCCGGCAGAGCGCGCATAATCGGTGTGAATACCCAACGCCACCACGTGCGCAAACGCCGCGCAACGTTCCATCGCAATGTCCATATCGCCGGTGTACAGGCCCGCCAGAATCTCATCAATCGTGCGGACCACCTCGTCGGCACTCGGCGGGTCGGGAACACCCGCCACCACGTGCGAACGGTAGTCTTCCGCCATGCCCAGCTCAAAAGCACGGCTCACTCCGCGTGGTGAACGATGCACCACATCCCGCAGCCAATACATACGCCACAGCGCACCCGGTAGGGAGTGGGCGCTCGCGTGCGACCATAGTTCGGCGAGCATCTCAATACCGTAGTCGTCGGTGAAGCTGACGAGCCGTTCGGTCATCTGCTCGTCGGTGCCGCGTCCGCGCATCAGCAGGATGCGTGCGGAGGCGTGCGCCGCCTCTTCGCGTGCGGCGGGATCCATGCCGCCTTCGTGGCGTTCAAATTTCTCGGCGGAGTAGAGGACGGGGCGGTGGTGGGTGCGGTGACGTGAGCGCCCGGAGGCGCCGGTTGATGTTGCGGGTGTAGACATAGGATTTTCCAGTGTACCGTTCATTGGCTGGGAGCCGGTAGTGTATAGTATTTCTATCTGCACATTTTCAATTTTGTGTGGATAGGAGCGCCTTTAGCTCAGTCGGTAGAGCTACGGACTTTTAATCCGCAGGTCGTGGGTTCGAGCCCCACAGGGCGCACTAGCCGACCCGTCGCCTCCCGCTTTGCGGGGGTCGGCGGGTTTTTGCGTCTTCACCCTTATGCACGGGGTTTTACCCGTGCCTATCCTGTGTGGTGGGGCGTGTCCTGCCGGGTTGGCCTGGCAGTTTTGATTCGTGTACGTTGACCCGAAAAGATGAGGAAACCCGTGAGTGTCACCATTAAGAACCCCGAAGAAATCACGATTCTTGCCACTGGCGGCACAATCGATAAGTTCTATTCGGTGGCGGGCACCATGGATATTGGTGAGCCTGCCGCTAAGGATCTGCTAGACCGCGTGATTACCGATATTCGTTTTGATATTCGCCCGCTGATTGGCAAGGACAGCTTGGACATGACCGATGAGGATCGTGCCGAGCTGACCGAGGCGCTGAACGCTGTCACTAACGACCAGGTGCTCATCACCCACGGTACCGACACCATGCCGGAGACTGCCCGCTACCTGGTCGAGCACGCCGACCTGGGCGATAAGGTTGTGGTGCTGACCGGTGCGATGCAGCCCGCCGTGATGGCTCGTTCGGATGCCGGCTTCAACCTGGGTGCCGCTATTGCCGCCCTGAACCTGCTGGAGCCGGGCGTGTACATCAGCATGAGCGGTCGTATTTTCCCTGCTGAGAGCGTGCGTAAGGACCGTTCTCGCGGCATTTTTGAGGGCTAAGATGGCTGATTCCGCTCGTATGCGGAGGGACGAACCGGTTTCTGCCGCTGAGCTTGCGCAGGTGGCGGGTTCCTCGGATCTTATTCCGCAGGAGCGTATGTCGCGGGAGCATATGTCCCGGGAACATATGTCGCAGGCGCAGCTCATGCAGCTGCAGGCGATGGAGGAGCTGGAGCAGCAGGCTGACGAGTTCTGGAATGTCACCAGTGATTACCCGCTGCCGGCTAAGAACCTGTACCTGGTGCGTGTGCTGCTGCTGGTCGTGCCCTCGCTGATTGTTGTTTATTACTTCATTCGCGTCACGCTTTTCCCGATTGGTGCGGTGCCGCTGGTCTACCTGGTGATGCACATATGGCTTGCCATGATTTACCGGGCGAACCGGTCGGTGAAGTTGGTGTTGCTGGCGAATGTGGTATCCGGGGTTGCGGCGGCCATTATGACGGCATTCTTTGTTTATGCGCTGGTGACGGTGCAGGGCCCGCAGACTCTGCTGGACCGTGTGGGCATGTTCTATACGGTGAGCTTGCTGACGGTTATGGCGTCCTTCGCCTTGGAGGTTCTGTTCTCGCTGTTTTATAGTTTGGCGGTTCGTAGGAGTCTGCGCCGGAGCAAGCTGGAGAAGCAAGCAGGCGCTGAACAGTAAAAGCTATGGTCTTGAGGAGTGGCGTTCATTCGCGCCAGCGGGTGGGGTGTTCCTTCGTGCGTTCACGCCTCTGAGAGGGTGATAACGAGGCAGTGAACGACAACGGGACACGCTCTCAGTGATGCCCAGCCACTGCTCAGATTCCCCTAAAGTACGCGTGATACGGTAGAGAAAGAAACACGACCCGCACCTGCCAGGAGGTCACCCATGGGCGCTACACACCTGAACACAGATGCCGCTTCATCCGCAGAACACCCGGATGAAGATTTCAGTGTGCAGACTCGCTATCAGGCGCCTATCCGCCAGGCGACGCCTGCCACGCCGGAGGTGTCCGTTCCGCTGAACGTGCCGCCGGTGGTCACTGGTTCGCATCCGGTTATTTCGGCGACTTCTACCGTCGTCATTCAGGACGGTACGAATCCGCCGATTGTGGTGCGTACGCATCCGACGGGTCCTCTACCGCCGTTCCCGGGGCAGGGCCAGGTGCCCGCTTTTCTGCGCACCTACACCGCTGATGAGGTGAAGGACCGCAAGCAGAAGCTCAAGAAGAACCTCCTGGTCCGCGCCGTTATTTTGTGCATTTTGGCCCTGGTTGAAGGCCTCATTATTTCTCAGTACACGCAGCCGTTGGCGATTTGCTTTGGCTTTGTCGCGGCGCTTTACCTGGTGGTTCAGATGTGGCCGCTGATGCGCCCTCCGCATGATTCGGCGGACGCCTCCGTGTATAGCGTTTGGGCTATCTGCTCCCTAATTGGGTTTGTTGCGATGGGGCTGGTGCTTTCACCGATTACGTTCCTGCTGTTGATGCTCGACTGGGCTGGGGTTTCGATGGGCCTGGACCCCCTGCTGATACTTGTTGTCTTGGGCCTGGTCTGGTTGAGTGAGGTCGGTCTATCGTTGCTGACCATTTACCGCTTCAACAACTTGCGAATTGCGATGGCGAACCAGGCAGATTCTCCGTCGCTACCCGACAGTATTTCTGCGACGGTTGACCCGTCCACTTTTGCCTAAAGTTTTTTGAGGCGGCGCGGTAGATGAACGCCGCGCCGCCACCCACACTCACCTCACACACTCGCTCATACGTTTTCCGCACACTATCAGCCGATATCCGAAAGATTCAGCTATGTCCGCCGTCGAGTCCTCTCCGCCATCCGCTCCGAACACCACGCATCCTACGAAGCCCGCCACCCCCACTCTCGTGTCTGTGGCGGGTTGGGTTCTGCTCGCTATTGCTGTGGGCTGGCTGGCTCTGATTGCGTATACCGGCATCTCGTATGCGACTACCCATTTGTCGCATTTTTCGACCTGGCGCGCCCAGTCGCTGGTGGATGCGCAGGCGTACTACCCGGTGCTTTTTCTGATGGTCAGTGCGTTCGGTAACGTGACCCTGCATGGTTTCTGCACGGTGGCGTATCTGCGTGGTTACCGGTGGGCGGCGTTGGTGCTGTCGGTGGCGTTGGCGTTGGGCGTGTTGGCTTCTTTGCTGATTATGCTGACGGTGGCGGCTCTTCTGGGTACTTTGAATGGTGCGCCGAGCCAGGATGTTGAGCTGCTGCTCAGTAGCTCTTCGCCGTTGTATACGCCGGTGTATGTGGCTGGCCCGTACATGCTGGTGTGTGTTGTGGCGTTGGCGCTGGTGTGGTCGCGTCAGTCGCGTTCTTACATGGAGGCGCGCCGTGATTGGCGTGTGCGCCGCAGCGAGGATTACCTGATTTAGCCTCAGAGGTTCTAGCCGCGGCTCCTGCGGCTCACCGATAACTTTATTTATCCAACCACTATTCACCCAACCACAGTTAGGATGACTCGTGCACCCTACTTCCGAACCTGCGCACGAATCCTCATCGCAGACGAGCCCCGGCTCTACCGCCCCTGCCGCGCCTGAGGTGGTGCTCCCGCCGCGGCCGAAGGCGCTACGCGGCGTCATGTGGTGCGCTACAGCCATCATTATTCTGTCGGCAATCCAACGTATTTATGTATCTATCCATAACGAGGTGCCAGATCGTGTTACGGAAATGATGCCGGGCATCATCATTTCAGGCATATTCACTACCTTCATCTTTTCTCTCATACCGATTTTTGTCCTCCGCCGACTGTTGAAGGGCCGTAGATGGGCGTACTTCCTCACCCTCTTCGGTAGCGCTTTTGCAGTTTTTGTTGGGGCCCTGAGTTTGCAATCTTTCATCTCGGCTGATTATTTCTCCAGGCTGGCGGACGAATCACTGACTTCAAGACCCCGAGACTACGTAGTGTCCATTGTGGTGAGTGACATTATGGGAGCTTTTCTCACGGCCTTCTACCTGGTGATAGTTGTGCTGCTCCTTAGCCGTTCCACCAGGTCGTATGTGGCCACTGCGAGGTTCGAGCGGTTGAAGGCACGCGAACAGGTGAACGCCGGTGATGGCTGGGTCGTTTTCCATCAGGATGCAGAAATGGGCGCTCGCCTGGACGAAGAGCAGACACGTCGGGAAGAGAAAGAAGCTAACCGACGGGCTGAGGAGGCGGTCGCTCAGCAGTACAAGACGACCCGCCGCACGGATGCGCGGAAGAACTCCCGCAACAAAGAGCGTGGCTACAAGGATACTTCCGTGTACACCGAGGAAGGCTACCGCCTCAACTAGGGTGGGATGCCCCTCCCTATGGGGAGACTCTTCTACGCCCGCCCTGCGCTATAGCGCGTGGGGCGGGGCGCGAAGAGAAGAAAGGAACAATGATGTCAGAACGCACCCCAAAGCAACCGCTAAACGATCCGGAGTACACGGTTCCCGAATACAGCGTGCTGCTGCCCTCCGACGAGGCTGAAAATAGCACGGCAGAGGACGATGCCGTCTCTCATAACGTAGCTTCCGGTAACACCGCCTCCACCAACGCCACCCTCAGCGGTGCGGTAGACACTAACACGGCAGAGAATAATGCACCCGGTGACAGCACCCCCGAGCACGCCACTACCGACTATCGGGAGGCGACCGCCGGATACAACGCTACTGCCTCCGAACATGCGGGTTGGGTACGTCCGAAGGCTCTGCGTAGCGCCAAGCGGTGCACCACCGCGATTATTATTCTGTCGCTTTTCACCACTATCCAGCTCTTCCTGCTCTTCGGTAAACCAATCGCCGGTGTGGAGACGCTACCTGACCTTGTCCTGCGTATGCTAGGGTACCCTCTCATCTTTGTTCTTATCCAGATTTTGCTCTTCTGGATGACCTGGAAAGGACACAGGTGGGCACACATACTTACCCTCATGTACAGCGCCTACGAGGTCTTGAGTCGCATGTATTGGTTTGCGCAAGATTTCCTCGTGGACTCCCGCTATATCACCTTGTTGATGGATGAGTTGCAATCCTCCGACTCTGCAGATTTTGCGGTCGCTTTTCTCATACGTACCGCGATTGGTGTTTTCATTACTGTCCTCTACGTCCGGAATATTGTGTTGCTGACTCGTCCCTCTGCGTGGGCGTACACGGCTACCGGCAGCAGCGCACCGAACAACCAGGTGGTTGGTCAGAATCCGTCGGAACCTGACGCGAGCTCCACCAAGGGCGGTAACCGCCTCAACTAGGATGTTTACCTAAACGGCGCCACTATCACCAAAAGGCTCAGAGCATGAAAGGGTGGGGATACCAGACGGTATCCCCACCCTTTCGCGTTAAATATCGCAATCTTCTAGCTGGTAAAACCCTTTGAGTTATCTAAAAGGTTCCAGGCTTCGTATAAAAACTCTACTAGGCTCGAAGAGCTTACCCTATACTGAAAAAGTATTATTCTCTCAGCTAACTACATCAAATAACTCTTTTAGGTATGTTTCAGGCAAATCTACCTAAACGAGTACAACAATCACCGACTGACGCACCACAGTGCGAGCATATGAGAGAAAGAACGACGATGTTTAACAATACTTCCGGCGCCCCCGCGGGCACGCTGGCACCGCAGGTAGCTCAGCCTAATACCGCAGCACTGAACTTTGCGGCACCTCAGCTCCCGGTTCCTGCAAGTGTCCGCCCCGTGCATGGTGTGCCGGGTGCCCAGCGCGCTATCAATCTTCCGCCGCGCCCCATTGCCATCTGGGCGGTATCCCTATTCTTGGTGGTGTACATGTCCACATACCCCCTACAGCCTCTTGTAGGTCTAGAATTCACGGGTGCTTATATGTTTGCAGGCATGACTATGGGGCTTACGATGATTCTCCCTATTGTTCTTGGAACAGTCTCTGCCTGGTACCTCAATGAGGGTTATGAGTGGGCGCGAGTGGTGATTATTATCGAGGGCGCGTTACGCATGATCCTGGATCTTGTGTATGTAGCTCTCTGCGCTCACGTTTTCTTTGACAACGAATACAATTCACAAATGCTTAGGGTATTGTTCTTTGGCCCGTTTATGACTCTTGAAGTCTTGTGCGCGAAGCTAGCCTTTGATTTCATCAGCCGCATCGTGATTATCGTTCTTCTCTGCCAGCCGCAGGTGGGGCAGTACATCCAAATGCGTGGAGACCTGCGACGCATGGGCGTAAAGTAACCTCGCGGAGGTGCAACCGGCTTCCGGGGCGTCACCTCCACCGGCTTGAGAGAACACAAAAGGGTGGGGATACCAGACGGTATCCCCACCCTTTCGCATCCCCGGCTCACAGCCGAGAAGAACTCACGTATTACTCAGCAGATTCCTGCTTCGCCTTCGAGTGGCCACGCAGGTACTCGATAAAGACCGGCACCACAGAAACCGCCACAATAATCACAGCAATGTACTCAATGTTGTTGTGCACGAACGGGATACCGCCCAGCAGCACACCCGCAAGACCAATCGAACCAATCCACGCAACCGCGCCAACAACATTCCACAGGTGGAACTTCTTACGGTCGTACGAAGAAATACCCGCCGCAAGAGACACAAAAGTACGAACAATCGGTACGAAACGACCCAGAACCAGAGCCAAGCTACCGCGCTTCTGGAAGAACTCCTCGGTAGTGTGCAGGTTCTTGGTGCTCAGAATCTTCGCGTCATCCTTGAAGATTTTACGGCCGTAACGGGCACCGATCTGGTAGCCAACCTCAGCGCCAGCAATAGCAACCAGCACCAGGACCGGGAACGCAACCCACAGGGACAGGCCCATCTGCTCATGCAGCATACCCAGAGCAAAAATCAGGGAGTCACCCGGAAGAATCGGGAAAAGAACACCGGACTCAATAAATACGATAATTGCCGAAACAACCAGAACCCAAGGGCCGGTATCGAGCAGGAACTGCTCAAGGTCGAGACCCAAGAGCGCAACCGGAAGATGCGCCAAAGCGGTGGCAAGAAAAGTCATGAAAAATCCTGAACTGTGAGTGGACCGCACGCACGGATCGGCGCCGGAGTAACACCAGCATAGAAAGCATACCTATGGCGAACGTTGTGCAAAACTATGCGGAGGCTGTGTATTACTGGCACAATTCTACCGGCATTTACGCCGGATGCACGGGTCAGCGAGGCGTAAATCTCCGCACCGGCAGGGCTAAACAGCCCGGGGTGACACGGCGCTCGCACGCCTGCCCAAGTAGTGACCGTCCGTCAGGCCAGGGGACGCGGGGTGTGACATGATGGGAAGAGAGCACGGCGCGTCGCGGCGTAGCGATTGACCCAACCACCCACCGTTGGAGAGAACATGAACCCCCAGCAGTCAGCTTCCAGCCCCGCCGATTCCCCGCATGCTGATTCCCTGCATGCTGAAGCCCGCGACGTGTTGCGCCGCCTCACCGGTGTCGCTGATGCCGAGTTCCACGACGGCCAGTACGAGGCGATTCGCGCCCTCGTAGCCGACCGTGCCCGCACCCTCGTCGTGCAGCGTACCGGCTGGGGTAAGTCCGCGGTCTACTTCATATCTTCCCTGCTGTTGCGCGCCCGCGGTATGGGCCCGGCGCTTATTGTCTCCCCGTTGCTTTCCCTCATGCGTGATCAGGTTGAGGCGGCGTCCCGCGCGGGAGTGCGCGCCGCCATGGTGAACTCCGCGAACGTCACCGAATGGGACGAAATCCGTACCCGCCTCGAAGCTGACGAGCTCGACGTACTGCTGGTCGGCCCCGAACGTCTCAATAACCCGGCGTTCCGCGAGCAGTGGCTACCGTACCTGCTGCCGCGCCTGGGTCTGCTCGTTATTGATGAGGCGCACTGTATTTCTGACTGGGGCCATGACTTCCGCCCCGACTACCGCCGTATTGGTTCGCTCATCAAATCTCTGCCGGCGGGTGTGCCGGTGCTGGCGACTACCGCAACCGCGAATGACCGCGTTAGCCGCGATATTGCCGAACAGCTCAGCACCGATACCGCCGCACCCGTGCATGTGCTGCGCGGTCCGCTGTCCCGCGAGTCCCTGCGCCTGGGCGTTCTGACCCTGCCTGATGAGGCACAACGCATCGGCTGGCTACTCACGCACCTGAACAGCCTGCCCGGTTCGGGCATTATCTACACGCTGACTGTCTCTGCGGCAGAAGATACCGCAAACGCCTTGCGTGCCAGCGGCTACGAGGTACTCGCATACACCGGTAAAACTGACCCGGATGAGCGGCTGGTTGCAGAGCAGGCACTCAAAGAAAACCGGGTGAAGGCTCTTGTTGCAACGAGTGCCCTCGGTATGGGTTTTGACAAGCCTGATCTGGGTTTTGTCGTGCACCTGGGCGCGCCGTCGTCTGCGGTGAGCTACTACCAGCAGATTGGTCGTGCCGGCCGCGGTGCCGTCAATGCGGATGTTCTGCTCCTGCCCGGTCGCGAAGACCGCGCTATTTGGGAGTATTTTGCGACCGCCTCCATGCCTGATGAGGAACAAGCGCTGGCTGTTTTGGATGCCCTCGCCCAGTCCCCGGAGGGGTTGAGCATTACCGCGTTGGAGGCGCGCGTTCAGCTGCGCCGCTCCACCCTGGAGCTTCTGCTGAAGGTGCTGGACGTTGAGGGTGCGGCAGTGAAGGAAGGTAACTACTGGCGTCGTACCTCTTCGCCGTGGCAGTACGATAGTGCACGTTACGCGGCGGTGGCGCAGGCGCGTGTGGCGGAGCAGAACGCCATGCTCGAGTATGAACGCACTAGTCAGTGCCGTATGCTTTTCCTGGCTCAGCAGCTTGATGACGCTTCCGCTGTCGCTTGCGGTCGTTGCGATGTGTGTGCGGGCCCCTGGTACCCGGTTGACGTTCCCACTGAGGCGCAGCAGGCAGCACAGAGTAGCTTCAATACGGTGGGCGTGCCCCTGCAGCCGCGCCGTATGTGGCCGAGCGGGCTGGATCAGCTGATGGGTGCGGATGCGCCGCGCGGTCGTTTGTCTAAGGACGAGCAGGCTGAACCCGGTTACGCTTTGGCGCGTTTGAGTGACATGGGGTACGGTACTCGTCTGCGTGAGCTTCTGGCGACGAACGAGCTGGGTGAACCGGTTGATTCTGAGGTTCCTGCCGAGCTGGGTCGCGCCTGCGTGAAGGTGCTTGCTGCGTGGGAGTGGGCGGAGGCGGGTCGTCCGGTGGCGGTGTTGACGCTGCCTTCGCCGGTGCGTCCCCGTTTGGCTCAGTCTCTGGGTAGGGGGCTTGCATCGGTGGGTCGTCTGGTGGATTTGGGCCAGGTGTCTCTGGTGGGGGAGCCGCGTTTCTTTGGCGGTAATAGCGCGTTCCGTTGTGCGGATGTGCTGCGCTCGTATCGGGTGCCTGCAGAAGTTTTGGACTATGTGCGGGAGCATCGGTGCCCTGTTCTGCTGGTTTCTGATGCGGTGGATTCGCGGTGGGCGTTTACGGCTGTGGCGCGTGAGCTACGGCTGGCGGGTGCTTCTGCGGTGTATCCTTTCTCTTTGGCTACCACCCACTAGCCGCGCCCATTAACGTTTATTTATTCCCCTGACGAGGTTGTATGTCATATTCGGAATATTCAAAATTGACGGTCACAGACGGCTCTTCCGCTGTGCTCAGCGATATTCCCGCTCGCCCCGAACACAGCGAGTGGATGGTGCGCGCCCTCGCCGAGGGAGCCGCCGCAGGTGAGCGTGGCGAGATCCCTATCGGTGCTGTCGTGGTGGACGAGCGGGGCGTCATTATTGGTTCGGCGGGCAATACTCGCGAGCGGGAGCATGACCCCAGCGCCCATGCGGAGGTGAATGCGATTCGTCAGGCGGCGGCGCATCGTGGTCGGTGGCGCCTGGATGGATGCACGCTCGTGGTGACGGTTGAACCGTGCCTGATGTGTGCCGGCACGATTCTGGCGTCGCGCGTTTCGACGGTGGTTTTTGGTGCCTGGGAGGAGAAGACGGGAGCTGCCGGCAGCCGTTACGATGTGCTGCGTGACGGCAGGGTTGCTCCGGCTCCCGAGGTGTATGCGGGGGTGCGTGCTGATGAGTGCGCGCAGCTGATGGTGGACTTCTTTAAGGAACGCCGCCCCTGACCTCCTCTAAGCCTCACCCTTAAAATGGTTTGTATAACGCGAAAAGCCGTGTAGAGACTGCGTGGCTTTTCGCGTTATTTGTACGAAAAACCTCATTTCTTTGAAAAATACTTCAAGAATTTCAAAAATGACCCATGTTTTTCAAGAAAAGCCCACTACATCACACACAACCGGGTCTACCATATATAGGCATTGGAGCCTCCGCCTGCTCGCGCCTGACGTTTAACACCCCGCGCGGTGCCCGCGGAGGACTCCCAGAAACTCACCCGAACCGTCCATTCTCTGAGGGGATTTAACCGTGTTAAGCGTTGATAATATTTGGGCAAAAGGGCGCCACACTCCGCTTTTTGACCGCACCACCTTCTCAGTGGGCGAGGGTGAGGTCATTATTGTGCAGGGGGATAGCCAGCTGGAGCGTACCTCTCTGGCGTTGGCGCTGACTGGTCGCCTTCCCCTGTCCGGCGGCACGATTAGCTGGAGTAGGGGCGATGATGAGCCTCGCCGTATTTCGATGAAGCGTTTGCGTGCTCTCAGTAGCGTGGTGGATTCTCCCGATGTGACTGCTCCTGAGCAGCATATGCGCGTGCACGATTACGTTTCGGAGATGCTGTCCTATAACCTGCCGATTTTTGGTCGTTCTCGCGCGAGCCGCTGGCTGGCTGAACACGGCCTGGAGGATCTGGATGGTCTGTGGATGGATGAGATTAGCGGCGAGATGAACATTGAGCTGATGGCCGCTTTGGCGAAGCATAGTCCCTCTGACCTGCTGGTTTTTGATACTCCTTCCCGCCATCTGAACCACACGTACATGTGGCTTCCGTATCTGGAGGAGCTTGCCGCGGATGAGGACCACCCGCGCACGGTGGTGGCGGTTGTGCCCCATATTTCGGAGTCCTGGCATGGTGCGCGTGCTGTGGTCGGCCGTGCCCCTGAGGAGAACGCGCCGGATCCTGTTGAGGGCGAGGTTGAATCCTCCAATGATTCCCCCGAACATGGCGAAAACGCTGAGAAGGAGTAAGAATGACTGTTCTGCGTGTTGCACTCGTTGAGCTGAAACGCCTGATCAGCGGTGTTCTGCCGGTTTTGGTGCTGCTTGCGATGTCTTGCATTCCGCTGCTGTACGGTGCCCTGTACCTGTACGGTAACTGGGATGCTTACGGCCATGTGAATGGCATTGTGGGTGCCCTGGTGGTTGAGGATGAGGGCGCGACGGATTCTGAAGGTAAGCAGGTGAACACCGGTGCTGATGTGAAGAAGAACCTTCTGGATGCGGGCACGTTTGATTGGCGTCAGGTGCAGACCCGCGCTGAGGCTGTTGAGGGCGTGGAGAACGGCACCTATGACTTTGCGATGGTGATTCCGAAGGATTTCTCCCGTAATCTGCAGAGTGCCGGTTCGTTCAAGCCTGATGCTGACGGCAAGACGGGCACTATTGATCCGCGTGCGGCGGGTATTGAGGTCATTACGAATGATGCCAATAACTATGTGCTGACGAATATTGTCACGAAGGCGGGCACTTCGGTGCGTGATTCGGTGGCGGAGAAGGTCGGTAATTCTACGGCGAATTCACTGTTGGCTAGCTTCACGACGATTCATTCAAAGATGGGTGAGGCTACTGATGGTGCGTCGAAGGTGAATAACGGCACGGTGAAGCTGGCCGATGCAATTGTTCAGCTGAAGGATGGCACCGCCACGGTGAATGATGGTGCCGTGAAGCTGAAGGATGGCACCTCCTCTTTGGCTGATGGTCAGTCCCAGTTGTTGGATGGTCAGAAGCAGTTGGCGGAGGGCGCTGCGAAGCTTGCTGATGGTGTCTCGACTTTGGATTCGGGTGCAGCGAAGCTGGATTCTGGTGCTGCGAAGCTTGCCGATGGTGCTTCGAGTTTGAAGGATGGTTCGTCGACTTTGGCTTCGGCTGCTGCGTCTGCTTCTGATGGTGCGGCGAAGTTGAAGGACGGTTCGGCGACCCTGGCTGAGGGTACTGCGAGCTTGAAGAGCGGTTCGGCTTCGGTTGCGAAGGGCGCTAATGATTTGGCGTCTGGCATCCATCAGTTGCGTACCGGTATGAATCAGGCGGGTATTCGTGAGTTGCCGGCTGAGTTGAACGCGATGTGCATGCGCCTGCATGAGACGGATACGTCTGCCGGTAGTGGCGATTTTGGTCGTGATCTGTCGAATACTGTGGTGTCTGCGACTGCGCAGAAGATGCGTGCTCAGTTGGCGCCGTTGGTTGAGGCGGGTACGTTGACTCAGGAGCAGGCTGATCAGCTGGTGGCTGCTGTTGATTCTGAGGAGACGAAGAATGAGGTTGCTGAGCTGAATCAGAAGGCTCTGCAGTCGCATCTGGCTACTCGTGATGCTGCCGCTGCTGATGCCCTGTCGAAGCTGAGCGCGTTGAAGTCGAGCCATTGCGTTTCTGATGGTTCGTCGTCGACCGCGGCGAAGATTCAGACTTTGGTGTCTGGCGTGGATGCGCTGGATTCCGGTGCTGCGTCGTTGGCGAAGGGCGCTTCGTCGCTGGCTGAGGGTGCCGCTCGTGTGGATGCTGGCGCGTCTTCGTTGGCGTCGGGTTCGGCGACTCTGGCTGATGGTAATTCTAAGATTGCTTCGGGTGCTTCGAGCCTTGCGAGTGGTTCTGCGACTCTGTCGGGTGGTGCTTCTGAGCTGAAGGAGGGTACTGGTTCTTTGAAGAGCGGTGCCGCCGAGCTGAAGGATGGTAGCGGCACTTTGGCGGAGAAGGAGCAGTCTGCGGTTGAGGGTCAGCAGAAGTTGGCTGATGGCGCGAATGAGTTGAAGGATGGTGCGTCGAAGCTTTCTGACGGTACTGCGAAGCTGTCTGATGGTTCTTCGAAGCTGAATGATGGTGCTTCCGAGTTGAAGGATGGTACTTCGTCGCTGGAGAGCGGTCTGGCTTCTGGCGCTAAGCAGGTTCCGAGCCTTGCGCCGACTGAGCAGGCGAAGGTTGCGGATACGATGTCGAACCCTGTGGCTCTGTCGCATGAGTCGCTGGCGTCGGCTCGTAATTACGGTGAGGGCATGGGTCCGTTCTTCATGTGCTTGGCGCTGTGGATTGGCGGCTTGATGCTGGTTCAGACGTTGCGCGTGATGAATAACCGTGCGTTGGCTTCGCATGCTCCGTCGATTCGTGTGATGCTCGGTAGCTGGATGCCGTTCGGCCTGGTGGGTATTGCTCAGGCGACTCTGATGTTCGCCGCGATTAAGTTCGGTTTGGGCTTTGAGATGGCTCATCCGTGGCTGGTGTGGCTGTTCCTCTGCTATGTGGCTTTGGTCTTTACCGGTTTCATCCATGGTCTGACGGTGATTTTGGGTGCGCCGGGCAAGCTTGTTGCCTTGGTCATTCTAATTCTGCAGCTGATTACTGCGGGCGGCACGATGCCGTACGAGACTCTGCCTGAGTCGATTCGTTGGATGCATGACTTCTTCCCGATGGGTTATGCGGTGGCGGGTACGCGTCGTTTGGCCTATGGCATTAATGAGTCGAGCCTGTGGGGCATCATGCTGGTTTTGACTCTGTGGGGTCTGGCTGGTCTGGTGTTGGGTTACATTGGCACGCGTCGTGATCGTACGTGGTCGCTGAAGAAGCTTGCGCCGGAGATTACGGTGTAACGAACCCTGTTAGGTCGCACCGGGGGAAAACTGTCTAATAAAATAGAGATATATCTGCAAAAAGGGAGGGAGGACTTCTGATGTTGCAGCGCCCAGTCGCTGAAGCTGCAAGTCGTCGTCCCGGCCGTACAGGTAGAACTCAGTTGAAGTTGTTCAACGCTGCTATGGAAATCATGACCCAAAAGGGGCTTGAGTACGCCACTGTTGAAGAGGTGGCTGCCCGGGCGGGTGTTTCTAAGGGAACCGTGTATTACAACTTCGGTTCTAAGAAGACCATGGTGGATCAGCTGGTTCAGTACGGCACGCAGTTGCTGCTGAGCGATGCGCGTCGCGCGGCGTCGGTTCATTCTGATCCGCGTGAGGCGTTGCGGAGTGCTATTCGCGCCGCTTTCCAGTATCTTGAGGACCGTCCGGGTTTTACTCGGCTGTGGCTTTCGGAGGCGTGGAAGGGCGCGGATGGCTGGACCGAGGCGATGAGCGATAACCGTTTGAATCTTCTGAATTATTTGGAGGAGATGACGGAGGCTGTGGCTCGCCGCTATACGGTTGATACCGCTCAGAATCCTCGTGCGATTGCGATCTCTATGTTCGGAGCGATTTATATGCTTGCTATGGATCGTGAAGTGCATCAGGCGGAGCGCAATGCTGAGGATGCAACGCGTGCTGTCATGCTAGTTGTAGATGGGTATATCCGTCATTAGGTGGACCCGTTGGGGTCTGCAGACGTGCCGGGACCTCGGTGTCGGGTGTCGAAAAGGGCGCGGTGAAAAGGGGCCGTGAAGAGGGCGACACCCGACTGCCGTACGCGGCACGATAGGTAGGCTCGTTCTTGCCCTCTGGTTGGGGGTGTGCTATAGTTTTCCACTGTTGGTGGTGTGTCCGAGCGGCCGAAGGTGCATCACTCGAAATGATGTTTGGTGTA
>ERZ772977.153-NODE-153-length-55504-cov-4.875381_pt1 | contig 55504 bp, 54 predicted proteins | sample MGYA00511131_ERZ772977 | MGnify/ENA primary metagenome ERZ772977 (study PRJEB29015, sample SAMEA2737935) | human oral metagenome | biome: human oral; feature: human-associated habitat; material: dental | place: China | collected 2151 ...
AGATCTACCAGGCCACCGGACTGGACGCGCTGGAGGTCACCGACGAGGTCTTCGAGTCGGAGGCGAGCATCGTCTTCGACCAGGCCGAGAACCGCATGCACACCATCAAGGCCATCTTGGTTGCCACCCTCGCCGACTGAGCCCCTCTTCTCCGGCCGGCTGCGCGCGGGTTCCCCGGTTGCGCAGCACTCAACCCGGTTTCGGGCGCGAAACGAGGCGTTTTCCGCGTTGAGTGCTGCGCAACCGTGTTCTGCGGTTTCGATTCAGCCGTAGGTGGTGAAGACGACGTGGCGGCGTTCGGCCGCGGCCTCCAGGTAGAAGCTGCGCAGGTCCGCCAGCGACTCCAGTGCGTAGCTCTCCTCCTCCGGGCCGTGTCCCGGGCTGCGCAGCTCCTCGGGCATGCCGGTGTAGGCGCGGTGGAAGTCGTCGTCACCGAAGGCCTCCAGCCACCGGGCGATCTCCTCCACCTCGTCCGGGCTGGAATGGGTTACCCAGACATCGTCGTCCTCATGGAGGGTACGGGCCCCGCCGATGACACCCCGGGCGGGCCATTCGTCGTCCTCGCCATCGGGGGCCAGGGCGTTGTGGATGGGTTCCCACGCCCTGTCGGTCTGGCAGGCGCGGTCGAAGAGTTCCTCGTCCTCCTCGAACTCCTCCAGAATGTCCGCGAGGTCTTCCTCGTTGTCCGTCAGACGAGAGACGTCAGCTGCGTCGAGGCGGAGGTGAAGTCCAAGCATGGAGGCAGCATAAGGGGCCATCCCGGGAGGAGAACAGAATCTTCCCTTGTGAATGTCACTTCCTGATCCGCAGAATGCCGCTCAACTCCGCCGGTCGGAGACGCCCGGGAGCCGGAGGCGGATGGCGGAACCCCACAAATTTTTCCCCCTGACTTGTAAGTTCCCGACCTTCGAAAGAAACCTACGCTCCCGTAGGCTACGGTTGCGTAGGTTTTTAGGAGAGGTCATGAAACACGACATGGTGCAGTTGCTGACCCCCGACGGGCAGCGCGTCGAGAACCCCGGGTTCTCCTTCGGGGGAACCGACGACGACCTGACCCAGTACCTGCGAGACATGGTGCTGGCAAGGCGTTTCGACACCGAGGCCACGGCCCTGCAACGGCACGGAGAACTCGGTTTGTGGCCGCCCGCCCTCGGACAGGAGGCCGCGCAGGTCGGCTCCGCCCACGCCCTCGGTGCCCGCGATGTCGTCTTCCCCACCTATCGGGAACACGCCGTCTTCCTCGCCCTGGGCCTGCCCTTCCAGCAGATCCTGGCCCTGTTCCGGGGCTGCGACGCCGGGGCCTGGGACCAGCTCGACCGGTTCCGCAACTACCAGATCATCATCGGCTCCCAGAGCCTCCACGCCACCGGCTACGCCATGGGATTGCAACTGGACGGCCTCGTCGGCAACGACGACGGCGACAACGCAGCCGTGATCGCCTACCACGGCGACGGGGCCAGTTCTCAGGGCGACGTCAACGAGGCCTACGTGTTCGCGGCCAGCTACAACGCCCCCGTCGTCTTCTTCTGCCAGAACAACCAGTGGGCGATCTCCGAACCCATCGCGTTGCAGTCGCGGATCCCGCTGTTCCAGCGCGCCCGGGGGTTCGGGTTCCCCGGGGTGCAGGTGGACGGCAACGACGTGCTGGCCGTCCACGCCGTCACCCGCTGGGCCCTGGAACGCGCCCACAAGGGCGAGGGCCCCACCTTCATCGAGGCCTTCACCTACCGGATGGGTGCCCACACCACCTCCGACGACCCCACCAAGTACCGCCTCGACGAGGAAACCGCCGAGTGGGCGGGCCGCGACCCCATCACCCGCCTGACCACCCACCTGAAACGGCGAGGGGTCATCGACGACGCCTGGCTGGCCGCCCTCGACGCCGACGCCCGAGACTTCGGCGCCGAGATCCGCGCCGCCATCCCGAAACTGACGGACCTGACCATGGATGAACTGTTCGACAACGTCTACGCCGAGAACACCGTCGCCCTCGAGACGCAGCGCCGCGAGTACGCTGAATGGGCAGCAGGGGAGCAGGCATGAACAGCATGACGATCGCCAAGGCCATCAACCTGGGCCTGCGCCGCGCCCTCCAGGCCGACCCGAAAGTCCTGATCGCCGGCGAGGACGTCGGGAAACTCGGCGGCGTGTTCCGCATCACGGAAGGCCTCCAGGCGGAGTTCGGAACCAACCGGGTCATCGACTCCCCACTGGCGGAGTCAGGAATCATCGGCACCGCCGTCGGACTGACGATGCGCGGCTACCGCGTGGTCGCCGAGATCCAGTTCGACGGTTTCGTCTTCCCCGCCTTCGACCAGCTCGTCACGCAGGTCGCGAAACTGCACGCCCGCACCGCCGGGCGCCAACCGATGCCGATGGTGGTGCGCATTCCCTACGGCGGCGGCATCGGGGCCGTTGAGCACCACTCCGAATCCCCCGAGGCCTACTTCTGTCACACCCCCGGGTTGAAGGTGGTCACCCCCTCCAACCCGCACGATGCCCACTGGATGATCCAACAGGCCGTCGCATCCCCGGACCCCGTGATCTTCCTCGAACCCAAACGCCGCTATCACGTCAAGGGGGAGGTGAACTCCGAGCAGCGGCCCGCCCCCATGCACCAGGCCGGGATCCTTCGGCAGGGAACCGACGCCACCCTCATCGCGTGGGGGCCGATGGTGCGCACATGCCTGGACGCCGCCGCCGTCGCCGCCGAGGAGGGCACGTCGGTGGAGGTCGTCGATCTCCGGTCCCTCGCACCCATCGACTGGGTGACCCTGGCCTCCTCCGTGCGCCGCACCCGCCGCGCCATCGTCGTCCACGAGGCGCCCCGCACCCTCGGGTTGGGCTCGGAGATCGCCGCCCGCCTCCACGAGGACCTGTTCTACGACATGGAATCCCCGGTGCTGCGCGTCACCGGCTACGACATCCCCTACCCGCCGTCGCGCCTGGAGGACGAGTTCCTGCCATCGGCGGACCGCATCCTCGACGCCCTCGACCGTTCCCTCGCGTGGTGAACCCAAGCAGACAGGAGTGATGATGAAACGCCAGTTCCTTCTTCCGGATCCCGGTGAGGGTCTCACCGAGGCCGAGATCGTCGCTTGGCGGGTCACCGTCGGGCAGGAGGTCGACGTCAACGACGTGCTCGTCGAGATCGAGACCGCCAAGTCGCTGGTGGAACTGCCCTCGCCCTATGCCGGGACCGTGACGTCGTTGCTGGTGGCGGAGGGGGTCACGGTGGAGGTCGGCACCGCCATCGTCGAGATCGAGGACGGCGTCGAGGGTGGCGGGGAGGAGCCCCCGACCCTCGTCGGTTACGGGCCTCGCGACGAACCCGCCAGGTCGCGGCGCCGCCGCAGGAACACCCCCGGCCGGGACGTGGAGGCCGCCCGCCAGGCGCTGGGGGAGAGCTACGCCTCCCGTGAGCCGTCGCGGCGTCCTGACGACGTCGACCCCGCGGGCCGGGTCGTCGCCGCTCCCGTCGGTGATCCGTTGCCGGAGACGGGTGATGCGCCCACCGAATCGACGCTGGTGCTGGCCTCCGACCCGCAGTCCGCGCGGGCCAAACCGCCGGTGCGCAAATATGCGCGTGACCTCGGGGTCGACCTCGGGAAGGTCGCGGGAACCGGGCCGGAGGGCACCATCACCCGCTCCGATGTCGAGGCCGCGTGGATCTTCGAACGGTCCCGGGCCGCGGGGAAGGGCTCCCGGGAGGAACCCGCGCAGGGCAGGGTCGTCAACGACGCCGCCAGCTTCCAGGACCCGGGGCCGCGAAGCCACGGATTCGGATCGCCGCGTGGCCCAGAGGATCGCGGGGAACGCCGCGTTCCCATCAAGGGGGTGCGCAGGGTCACCGCCGAGGCGATGGTGCGTTCCATCAGCACCCACGTCCACGTCACCGAGTGGCTGACCACCGACGTCACCGGCACGATGGAGTTCGTCGAGGCGCTCAGGGCGCGGCGGGAGTTCGCGGGATTGCGTGTCTCGCCGCTGCTGATCCACGCGAAGGCGGTGTGCCTGGCGTTGGGACGCAACCCCGACCTCAACACGTCCTGGGACGAGGAGAACCGCGAGATCGTCTACCACCGGGACGTGAACCTCGGTGTCGCGGCCGCCACCCCGCGGGGACTGATGGTGCCCAACATCAAGGCGGCGCAAGACCTCAGCCTCCTGGAACTGTGCCGCGCCCTCAACCAGCTCGTCGCCGTCTCCCGCGACGGCAAACTCCAACCCCCCGACTATGCGGGAGGCACCTTCACCATCACCAATGTCGGCGTTTTCGGGGTTGATGCGGGAACCCCCATCATCAACGGCGATGAATCGGCGATCCTGTGCATGGGTGCCATCCAGCGCCGCCCCTGGGTGGTGGGTGCCGGCGCGGAGGAGAGGGTCGTGCCGCGCTGGGTCACCACCCTGGCTGTCTCCTTCGACCATCGGATCATCGACGGCGAACAAGGGTCCCGGTTCCTCCACGACGTCGCCGAGATCCTCGCGGAACCCGCCCTGGCGTTGCTGTTCTGATCCCGGGAATGAGAAGGCCGGGCCCGCACGGGCCCGGCCTGGAGGTTCACGCGGAGAGAATCACTCCTGGGTGTCGTCGTTCTTCTTGACCAAGGCGGCCATTCCCTCCAGGAAGGCGCGGGACAGGATGATCCCCACGAAGGCCACCGCCAGCGGAACGAACAGGTTCCGGAGGATATCCAAGGCGTTTTGGCCGGAGTGGGAACCGATGCCAGAGAGGAGATTGAAGAGAGCGAAAACCGCAAAGCTGATCACGGCCATCAGGTAGACGGTGCCGATGCCGTTCTTGAGTGCGCTGCCCTTGAAACCGAAGTCGAAGAGCGCGCCGAGACCCGACGGGGCCTGCTGCTGACCACTCCACTGCTGCTGACCACCGTAGGGAGCAGCAGTCTGCTGCTGACCGCCCCACTGCTGCTGGGGCTGTGCCTGCTGGGCCGCCCCCCAGGCCGCCTGCTGGTTCCAGTCCTGCATGTTCTGCTGGGCGGTGTTCTCCTGTCCCGGGGTGCCCCAGTCGGGGGCGGAGGGGATGGACTGCTGGGGTTGGGCGTTCCAATCCTGCGCCGCAGTCACGGAAGTCTGGTCCTGAGCTGGTGCGTTCCAGTCCTGGGTTGCGGGCTGGATGGTGGTCTGATCCTGAGGCTGTACTCCCCAATCCGGGGCGGGCTGTTGCGCAGGTGCGTTCCAATCCTGGGCCGACTGCGCGTTCCAATCCTGGGCGTTCGACTGCTGGGGCTGGGCGTTCCAATCCTGGGCGCCGGTCCACTGGTTGTTCGACATGGGGGCCATTCTGCCACTCGAAACCGACACCGCCACCCCGCGGTCTCGGCATGTGCGCCAGAATGAGGACATGTGTCCTTCCCAGTTCAACGTAGACCTGGCCGCCATCGACGCGAATCTTGCCCTGGCGAGTGAACGCAACCCCGGCCGAGCAGTCCTCCTTCCCGTGAAGGCCAATGCCTACGGGCACGGGATAGTTCCCGTCGCCCGGCACGTCGAATCCGTGGGCTCCGCCCAGTGGCTCGGTGTGGCAGAGGTGTCCGAGGCCGAACAGCTCCGCGAGGGGGGAGTCGAGCTTCCCGCCCTCAAGTTCTCCCCTTGTTTCCCGGAGGAGCTGGGGCGCGCCATTGCGGCTCGCCTGACCATTTCCGTCGGTGATGTCGCGGGGGTGAAGGCGGCCCAGGAAGCCGCCGAACGCGCCGGCGTCCGTCATCCCGTGCACCTGAAGGTGGACACGGGCATGCGGCGCGTCGGCGTGCAGCCGAGTGAGGCCGTCGCCCTGGCCACACGGATCAAGGAAAGCCCCACTCTGATTCTCGACGGCGTGTTCACCCACCTGCCGATCAGCGACTGCCCCGAGGGTGAGGAGTTCACCAGGGCCCAGCTGGCCCGGTTCCTGGCCGTCGTGGACGAGATCCGCGACGCCGTCGGGGAGATCCCGTACGTCCACGCCGGGAACTCCGGGGCGGTGCTCGGCCACGACCTGACGGGCACCAACCTGATCCGCCCCGGGATCATGGCCTACGGCTACCGGGCCGATTCCTCCACCGGCTGGGAGGGTTTGACACCCGCGGCCACCTGGACGTCGCGGGTCTCCTTCCTCAAACGCGTCCCCGAGGGGGAGACCGTCGGTTACGGCCGCACCTGGACCGCCCCCTGCGACACGTGGATCGCAACCGTCCCCGTCGGCTATGGTGACGGCTACTCACGGCTGTTCAGCAACCGTGGACGCATGCTGGTGGGCGGGCGTTCCTGCCCGATCGCGGGCCGGGTGTGCATGGACCAGACGATGATCGACCTCGGTCCCGGCGACCCGCAGGTCGCGGTGGGCGACGAGGTGGTGCTGCTCGGCCGCCAGGGCGACGAGCGGATCACCATGGAGGAACTCGCCGATCTGATGGGCACCATCACCTACGAGGTGCCCTGCCTGGTCGCCCCCAGGGTGTCGCGCCTCTACGTCTGAATGGTCCCCGTGAGAACTGGGTGGACCGGTACCGTGGCGTGGGTCGGTTCAACCAGTCGCGTTCCCGCTGAGGTGGCCTCTCAGCCCTCCACGATGATCACGTAGCCCGTGGCCCGGGGGCGGCGGGAGACGAACTGCTCCTGGGCGTACTGGATGATGGAGCGCGTGGACCAGCCGTCCACCACCGCTCCGACCCCGCCGCCGACCAGCGGAACTTTCTTGGCCAGGAACACCCCCAGGCGCTTGCCGCCCACGTGGTTCATCGACTGCTCCAGGAGAGCCCGGGAGACACGGGAGTCGAGCCGCGGGTCGAAGGCCGGGGCGGTGGCGACGGCGGCCGCGGAGCTGGGAAGGTCTCCCGAGGCGATGAGCGCCGCCGATCCGCGCGGGCCGAGCATGACCATGAGGATCGCGGTGCGGACCCGGGGATCGTCCAGTTCGTAGCCGCGCAGGTGCGCGATGGCGGCGACGGCGCGTGCCTGGATGAAAGCGGCCGCGGCCATGTTCGCGGGGATGGTCACCAGGGACAGCAGGAAACCGCCCCAGTTCGTCGCGAATCCCTGACCGCCGGCCAACGCGATGTGCTGGTTCGACAACCAGCGGATGGCGTCCTCCTGGTCGTTGCGCTGCCGTAGTTGGTTGTTCGCCATGGTGCGGGCTCCCAGGAGTTTCCCGCGACCCGTGATGGCGAGGTCCAGGAGTCGGTGGAAGGCGTCCGACGTCAGGCCCTCGGCCGTCGCGACCACTTTGTTGTTGGCGTCGTTGGTGTCACTCAATCTTCCCACCGTCCTTCTGCCCAACCCGCATTATGTCACTGTGAAAGGTTGTATTGCCTGTGTCGGACAAAATCTTCCCCGCGATCAATGAAACCATCAACTGGTACCCGCGATGACAGGAGAACCGAAGATCCTGCAAGACTGGGTTCGTGCTCGACAACGTCTTCGGATCACCCGATGCCTGGCCGGACTCCGACCTGATCGGGTACAGCGACGAATTCGATCCCGCCCTGGCCCTGGTGGCCTACCGCTGCGGGGTGTTTCCCATGCCGGTGGAGCAGTGGATGGGGTGGTGGTCGCCGCTGAGGCGCGCCGTGCTGCTCCCGGGCAGGTTGCGCATCGCCAGGTCGCTGCGCAAGACCGCCGCCCGCTACACCACCACCGTCGATCACGCCTTCCCCGACGTGTTGGCCGCCTGCGCCGACCCGAAACGCCCCGACGGCTGGATCGACGACCGCATCGCCTTCGCCTACACCGCCCTCAACCAGGCCGGATACGCGCACAGCGTCGAGACCTGGGATTCTGACGGCAGGCTGGTCGGGGGGCTCTACGGGGTGCACCAGGCCGGGATGTTCGCGGGGGAGTCCATGTTTCATCACCCCGAACTCGGCCGCGACGCCTCCAAGGTGGCGCTGCTGAGACTGGTCGCGGAACTCGCCCGGGCCCGCGTCGACCTGCTCGACGTGCAGTGGCTCACCCCGCACCTGGCCAGCCTGGGAGTGGTGGAACTGCCCCGTCACGACTACCTGGCCCGGCTGGACGTCGCCCTCGATGGGGAACACCGCAACACCTGGTCGAACGCCGAGCGCTGGAACTCCCGCCGGCTGCTGGCGGCCCACACCTGAGAATGCGCGAGCGGGTGTCCGGGTCGTTTGCGCGATCCGGGCACCCGTCCGCGGGGAAGGTCTCAGCTGGCGGCCGGGGTGGTGGGGAACCAGACCCCTGAGTCGTGGGCGCGGGTCATGGCCTCCGGGAGAGCTGCCACGATGTCCAGCTGGCGGCGGCTCGACTCGTCCCACGAGGTCTGCGCCGTGTCCCAGGCGTGCCGGGCGGCGTCGTCCCAGTGCGCCATCGAGCCCGACAGTTCGTTGCGCAGCACCGTCAGGAGGGTGTTCAGCTCGGCGTTTGCGTCGGCCAGGCCCGTGATGCCCTCGGGAAGCGATGCCGAGCAGCCGTGTTGAGGGGGTTCGGGACGTGCCCGGCGCGCCTGCGGGCGCGGGTCATGGGATTGGGGACGTGCCCGGCGCGCCTGTGGGTGTGCGCGGCGCGCGGGAGGGATGGGCACCTCCGCCTGGCCGGTGAGGCTGGCGTGCACCATGTCGAGGCCCTGTTTCACGCGCTCGAACTCGGAGTCGAACTGGCTGTAGTCGTGCTGGAACGTGTTGAATTCGTGCGCTTCCCAGTGGGAGGCGAGTGTGGGAAGTTGTTTCTGCAGCCGAATCTGGAGGTCGTGGATCTGCTGGTGTTTCGTCTCGACCTGGCCAGCGGCCTGTGCCATCACGGGGTTGTCCGCGTACTTGGGAGCCATGATGTTCTCTTCCGGTCGGGTGCTTTCGAAAAAACCCTATGCCCGGGCGGGGTCACCGGTGGGGATGCTGCGGTCACAGCAGGTCGCGTGGCGCTACCCTGTGCGGGTGCTCGGATATTTCGGACCCGCGGGGACGTTCACCCATCAGGCCCTGCTCACCATCGACGACTCCGGTGGCGTTCCCTTCGCCAGTGTCGGAGAGGCTCTGGACGCGGTCAGGCAGGGGCATGTAGACGGCGTCGTGGTGCCGATCGAGAACTCCGTCGAGGGCGGGGTTTCCGCGACCCTGGACAAGCTCGTCGACGGCGATCCCCTGGTGATCACCGGTGAGGTGGTGATTCCCGTCGAGTTCGGGATCTACGTGCGTGGCGGCACCGCTCTCGACGATGTCACCTCGGTGCTCACCCACGGACACGCGGCAGCACAGTGCCGTGACTGGCTGGCCACGATGATTCCCGACGCCCAGGTGACGGAGGCCGGGTCCACGGCGGGTGCGGCCAAGGAGGTCGCGGACCCGGCGTCCCGCTACGACGCTGCCATCTGCGCCCGGGTCGCGGGCCGGCTCTACGGGCTCTACGAGCTGGCCCACTCCATCGAGGACAACCCGGGCGCGGTGACCCGGTTCGTCGTGGTTTCCCGCCCGGGCCGGGTGCCGGAACGCACCGGCGCGGACAAGACCACCCTGGTGGCCTACATGCACCAGGACCACCCGGGTGCCCTGCTGGAGATCCTGCAGCAGTTCGCGGTGCGCGGGGTGAACCTGTGCCGTATCGAGTCGCGTCCCACCAAGACCATCCTCGGCAGCTACTGTTTTGCCATCGACGCGGAGGGCCACCTGGACGACCGCCGCCTCGCCGAGGCCCTCCTCGGACTGCGGCGGATCTGCCGCGACGTGATCTTCCTCGGCTCCTACCCACGTGCCGACGCCCGGCCGGCTGACGTGCGTCGCGGCTTCGACGACGAGGCCTTCGAGGAGGCGTCCGAGTGGCTGCGTTCGCTCAGAGCTGGTTGAGCCGGAGGGAATCGTGGTCCTGCGACCGGTTGCGCACGACCTCCGCGTAGAGTTCACCCCATGATCGATCCCAGGTTGCTGCGCACCGACCCCGACCTCGTCCGACGTTCCCAGGAGGCCCGCGGGGATTCTGTCGAACTCGTCGACGAACTGGTCTCGGCCGATGAGGCGCGCCGCTCCGGGATCGCGACCTTCGACAGGCTGCGCGCCGAGCAGAAGGAACTCGGCCGGCTGATCCCCAAGGCCCAGGACGATGAGAAGGCCGACCTGCTGGCCCGTACCAAACAGCTCGCCGCCGATGTGAAGGCCGCGCAGGAACAGGCGGAGACCGCCGGGGAACGTTTCAACGAGCTGATCATGCAGCTCGGCAACATCGTCATCGACGGCGTGCCGCGCGGTGGTGAGGACGACGGCGTCGTGATCGAGACCGTCGGTGCCCCCCGCGACTTCGCCGCCGAGGGCTTCCAGCCCAAGGACCACCTGGAGCTCGGTGAGGCTTTGGGCGCCATCGACATGGAACGCGGCACGAAAATATCCGGGTCGCGGTTCTACGTGCTCACCGGCGTCGGCGCACGCCTGGAGTTCGCGCTGCTGAACCTCGCCATGACCAAGGCCGTCGAGTGGGGATTCACCGCCATGATCCCCCCCGCGCTGGTGAAACCCGAGGCGATGGCCGGCACCGGTTTCCTCGGCCAGGCCGCCAAGGACGTCTACCACCTCTCCACCGACGACCTCTACCTCGTCGGCACCTCCGAGGTGGCCCTGGCGGCCTTCCACAGCGACGAGATCCTCGACGCCGACTCCCTGCCACGCCGCTACGCCGCGTTCAGCCCCTGCTTCCGCCGTGAGGCCGGCTCCTACGGCAAGGACACCCGCGGCATCTTCCGCGTCCACTGGTTCGACAAGGTCGAGATGTTCATCCACTGCCTGCCCAAGGAAGCCGAGGACTGGCACCAGAAGCTCCTCGGTTTCGAGAAGGAGTTCCTCCAGGCGCTGGAGATCCCCTTCCAGGTCCTCGACGTCGCCTCCGGGGATCTCGGCCTCAGCGCCGCTCGCAAGTACGACTGCTACGCCTGGTTGCCCACCCAGCAGCGCTACCGCGAGGTGACCTCCACCTCCAACTGCACCCAGTTCCAGGCCCGCCGCCTCGGGATCCGGTACCGCACCGAGAAGGGCACCGAGCACGTCGCCACCCTCAACGGCACACTGTGCGCCATGACCCGGATCATCATCATGCTGCTCGAGAACCACCAGCAGGCCGACGGATCGGTGCGCGTCCCCGAGGCGCTGCGCCCCCACCTCGGCGGCCTGGAGGTGCTCACGGCGGGTTGATCCCCCAACCGGCCAGCGGGTCTCACTCACTCGATCAGCGATTTCGGGGTGCTTCCCGCGCTGGTTCGGCCAGCGAGCCCACGAACCCAGGAGAAACAATGACCTTCACACCTGCACTGGTCGCCCTCGACATCGACGGCACCATCGTCAGCGTCAACGGCGACCTTCCCGATGGCGTGCGCGACGTGGTGCGGCGTATCGTCGCCGCCGGGGTGCCGGTGGTACTCACGACGGGTCGGGCGTGGGCCGGAACGCAGATGATCTTCGACGCCCTCGGCCTGCCGCCCGGCCCGTCGGTGTGTGCGAACGGCGCGATGATCGTGAACTACCCACCCGTCGATGTGGTCCACGAGATCCGTTTCGACCCCGCCGATTCCATCGAGCGGGTGGCCAGGCTGGCTCCGAACGCAGCCATCGCCGTCACCGACGGCCTGCTGTGGCGGGTCTCGAAACCCTTCCCCGAGGGGGAACTGAACGGCGAGTTCGTCGTGGAGAGCGTCGAGGAGTTGGCGTCGCGCCCGGTATCCCGCATCGTGGTTCACGACCCGGAAACCGACGACGACGTGTTCAACGGGATGGTTGAGGCGCTGGGGCTGCGAGAGGTGTCGTACTACATGGGCTGGTCGTCATGGGTTGACATCGTCCCCGAGGGCGTTGACAAGGCCTGGGGCCTGGCGCGGGTGTGTGGGGAGTTTGGTGTCGCCGCCGCCGACGTGCTGGCCCTGGGTGACGGCCACAACGACATCGAGATGATCCGGTGGGCCGGGCGGGGGGTCGCGATGGGCAACGCGCCGGGCGAGGTGAGGGCCGCGGCCGATCACGTCACCGGGGACTTCGGCTCCGGCGGGGCCGTTCAGGAACTACAACGCTGGTTCCCGGCTGGAATCGAAGCTGGTTGAACGGGGAACCCCGGCTCAACCAGCCAGTCATCGGAAAGGGGCCTCAAGCAACCGAGGAGGCCGGGCTCAGGACCTCGGTGGCGGCCTTCATCACCTCGTGTTTGCTGGGTCGGCGTTTCTGGCCGATGGACTTGACCACCCCATCCTGGTTCTCGGCGCGCCTGAGGTGACGTTTTACCGTCGATATGGAGCAGCCGACGCGGGCAGCGATGGCGGACAGCGGCTGGGTGGGGTTGGCATGCCGCAGCCGGTGGATCTCCGCGTGGTCGAAGTTGCGGCCCGAGGAGACCCCGGCGAAGCTGTCCAGCTCCTCTGGCTCGACGGTGACGCCGAGGCGGCTGCGGATCTCGCGGCGCTGGGGTTCGGTGGTGCCGGCCACGAAACCCGCGACGTCGTGGAAGACGACGGCGTTGGTGAGGCACTGGGCACGTAGGGGGCATTCTCCGCAGAGTTTCGCGGCGCGGGCCGCGAGTGCTGCCTGGGTGCGGATTTCGGCGGCGGTCTCGACGCTGCTCTCGTCCTCCAGGAGGGGGTTCTGGAAGAGCGAGGCGAACTTGACGCAAGGGGTGGCGTTGTCGAGCGCGATGGTCACGATGTGGGTCCTCCTTGCCCCTGGCTTGGGGCTTCGCAATACCTGCTACACCAGAGTGACGGATCCCTGCGGGGCTGATAAGCGTTTCTGGTGGGGAGGACTACCCGATTTGTCTAGGTATCCGGCTTGCTCGCCTCTGAGTATCCATACTCAGGCAAGGTTTTCCGGCAAATCCGCTTTGACTAGGTGTTCTATGGGAACGCTGTCATACTTTCGGTTGAAATGCCCAGTCAGAAGTAAGACTCGGGGTAGCCAGGTGTCCAGGAGGTGATCCACCCGGGTGGTATGAGTACTCAGGAGTTCTCCCCATGGATGATCGGGTGTCCACCAGGCCCAGCGGACCCCGTGGCCCCAACCCCGGCTGCATGTTCCTGAAATTGGCGACTGCCCTCCCGCCCGTCACATCGACGGAACGACCGGGGACATCATCTGGGCGGGCCAGGCGCGGTCGATGCGCTCGACGAGACTCGGGAGGCGGGTCCCGAGGGCCGTCAAGTACGCCACCAAACGGGCGCTGCACAAAGCCATCGAGGAGATCGCGGACGACGGGGCCATCGCAGCGAACCGAGGAACTCCTGACTGAGCATCATGAGGTGGTACGCATGACGACGAGCGCGACCACGATCGACTTGGACATCCGTTTCAACGCCGCCTTCCACATCATTCCAGGGACACGGGCAGGGGGAGGCCGACGACGTGATCGATGAGAGAACCCGCTGCCGGCCACGTCGCTGAAAGGCGGTGCCGACCATGAGGTGACCGCCGGGGAATCGCCTGTCCTCCTGGAGGCGACGATCCGCGTCGAGGGGGCTGAACCTTCCCACCCACAACGCGGGCGACAAGCTGAGGCCGGAGGATCGCTGGTTCCACGGCACCCGCTGGAGGGGTCCTCCGGGGCCGGGTGGAGTGCATCGGCGCAGCCTCGGCCTGGATGGCTGCGGAAAACCCCGGGCGGTGGGGAGGAAGAGGTGACCACGGTCACCCGGCAGGTCATCACCTGGAAACCCGGCAACGAGCGCCTGAGGGTCAACATCTCGGGTGAGAATGGAAGGAACTGGCCCGAAAGAGTGCAATCGGTGAAGGTGTTGGGAGAAAACCCGGTGACATTCATGAAAGGAGAAACAGAAAGGTCCTGACGACTCCCGCCGGAACCAAATGATCCAGCCGGTGATGAAGGGGCGGACCGAGTCGCGTGGCCCCTCCTTGTGGTGAAGCCGGGGGAGTCGGCTCGTGAGCGCCGGCGATTGGAGGGGCCGGAAAGGTGTGGCGTGCAAGAACGCTACGACGGGACCTGTCGGGCCGGCGTGTCAGGAGTGGTATTTACGGCCCCCGTGAATCTTGAAGCGGATTTAAACAATATTGGGTGTCAACGACAGTATTTTTGCTGCCATTGGTCCCCTCTCTGACCGGGATTGTTGAGCTGGTCTGCGAGTTTCGGCGGGCGAATCCGTCGGCCGGGTGTAATTGAGCGCTTGCGAATTGGATTGTTCCCGGGTGATTCGGCGCCATTCTGTAATTCGTCTGATGTTTCGTCGGCGAGGAGCGTGAAGCGGCCTCGTGTGGCGACGGTCCGGTCGGATGTGGGGCCGAGTGGTTGCGCGCATCGTTCGGACGAGCGTTCGTGGGTTGGAGGGATCCTCGTCGCCCTGCGGTGGTGGGTCGTCGCTACGAGGGCGTTTCCCCGGGTTTTATAAGTCGTTAGATAACGAAAGTTAGGGTGGGTGGCTCGGGTCTTGTCGTCCGAATGGCTGGCATTCTTTTGAAAACTGACGGTGTCTGATGATCGCGGAAGGCGGGAAACCGTGGTTTTGGGGGGATCCGGGTGCGCTGGAGGGGGCAAGTGGCCGATTTCTAGCACTTTTGCTTTCAGGGGGGATGCGCTAGCGTCATAGCTGCATTTTGGAAATGAGCGCGCGAAGGAGGGCGTGGATGTCTCTGGGCGAGGTCAGCGAATGGACATTGCGGGCCAAATGTCGTGACATGGAGGATGTTTTGTTCCCCGAGTCAAAGGATCAACGACGGGTCCGCAGCATATGCATGAGCTGTCCAGTGCGCATGGAATGCCTGGCCGAGGCACTCGACAATCGCGTTCAGTGGGGGGTCTGGGGCGGCATGACCGAGCGCGAGCGCCGTCGGTTGCTGCGTTCCCGACCTGACATCACGTCCTGGCGGGAGGTGCTGCTCACCTACGGTCGCCTGGAGGAGGCCAGCTGACGCGGTCCGGGACGGGGGAGGTCGTGGGCTTCGCCTCGGATCGTGTGCGGGTGCTCGCGGGCCCGTGGCGTGCGGCTCCGCCTCGATTTCCCGGGTCGCATGGCCCGGGGGGAACATTTGATGGCAGGCTTGGGGTATGACCAAATGGGAGTACCTGACCGCACCTATCCTCAGCCATGTGTCGCAGCAGATCCTGAACAACTTCGGGGCCGACGGCTGGGAACTCGTCACCGTTGCACCCGGCCCGACCCCCGAAACGATGGTCGGATACTTCAAGAGGCCGCTGGAGGAGGGGCGATGAGCACACCCACCCGGCGACTCGCCGAACTCGGGCTGACCCTGCCGCCCGTCGCCAAACCCCTCGCCGCCTACACCCCTGCCCTCACGGTGGGAAACCAGGTGTGGGTCTCGGGGCAGCTGCCCCTGCGCGACGGGAAACTGGTCGCCACGGGACGCCTCGGTGACGCCGTCGAACCGACCGAAGGTGCGGAGGCCGCGAAGGTCGCGGCCCTCAACGCCCTGGCCGCGGTCGCCGACCAGGCCGGGGGTCTCGACAACGTGGCCCGCATCCTCAAGGCCGTGGTGTTCGTCGCCTCCACCACCGACTTCACCGCCCAGCCGCAGGTCGCCAACGGCGCCTCCGAACTGCTCGGCGAGGTCTTCGGCACCCCGCACGTGCGCAGCGCCGTCGGAGTCGCCGTCCTGCCCATCGACGCCCCCGTCGAAGTGGAGCTGGTGGCCGAACTCGCCGCCAGGTGACGGCAGCCCTGATCGGGTCCAGGCTCGCGGCCGCCTACCCGGATGCCCGCTGCGACCTGGACCACCGATCACCCTTCGAGCTGCTCGTCGCCGTCGTCCTGTCCGCCCAGACCACCGACGCCCGCGTCAACCAGGTCACCCCGGCGCTGTTCACCCGCTACCCCGACGCGGAACACCTCGCCGAGGCGGAACAGGAGGATGTCGCGGACATCATCAGCAGCCTCGGGCTGTACCGGTCCAAGGCGAGATCGCTGACCGGGCTGGCCCGCGCACTCGTTGCCGACCACGACGGCCGGGTACCGGACAGCCTCGACGAACTGGTGAAGCTACCCGGGGTGGGGCGCAAGACCGCCAACGTCGTGCTCGGGGACGCCTTCGGTATCCCCGGGATCACCCCCGACACCCACGTCATCCGCGTCTCGAACCGGCTCGGCTGGGTGCACTCCACCAAACCCGGCGACGTGGAACGCGCCGTCGGGGCGCTGTTCCCGCCCGGCGAGTGGGTGGTGCTCTGCCACCGGATCATCTGGCACGGCCGCCGCTGCTGCCGTGCCCGCACACCCGCCTGCGCCGTCTGCCCCGTGGAGGATCTGTGTCCCAGCTCTCAGGCCTGACGGCGGCGCTTCGCGACGGCATGGCCGGGCCGCTCGGCCAGTTCGGTCGCGCCCCCGACGACGCGCGCCCGGCCGCCGTCCTGATCCTGCTCACCGACGAGCCCGACCCGGCCGTCCTGTTCACCGAACGCGCCGGGGGACTGCGGGCGCACGCCGGGCAGATCTCCTTCCCCGGCGGCGGCGCGGAAACCGGCGAAACCCCCGTCGCCACGGCGCTGCGGGAGGCCTGCGAGGAGGTCGGCCTGGACGCGGGACTCGTCACCGTCCTCGGTCAGCTCCCGACGGCCTGGGTGCCGGCCAGCGGCTACGAGGTCACCCCCGTCGTCGCGCGGTGGTCGGAGCCGCTGCCGCTGGCGCCCGTCGACCCCGGGGAGGTCGCGAACGTGCTCCACCTGCGGGTATCGCAGCTCAGCGACCCCACGACCCGCGTCACGGCCACCGTCCCCGGCGGCTACCGCGGCCCCGGATTCCAGCTCGGCGACCTGTTCATCTGGGGCATGACCGCCCACCTCCTCGACGTCACCCTGCGGGTCGCGGGCTGGGAGCGGTCGTGGGACCGGGACCGGGAGGTGCCGGTGCCGGGTCGCTTCCTGAGGGACTGATCCACCGCCACCGTCGTCGGTTTGGCATCGGCCGTCCGCCCGTCGCCGTCTCGTACCACTACCCGCCTGGTTGTCGCCTGCTGCCGCCTGCTGTCGTCGTCGGTTCGCTGGCCTTACCCACAGTTCGCTGGGCTTGTTGATGTTTGCTGGCCTCACAGCGCAGGCAAACGTGAACAAGGCCAGCAAACCAGGATCAAGGCCAGCGAATCAGGGTCAAGGCCAGCGAAACGGGGCTGGGTGCTGCGCAATCGTGCGACTCCCTGGATGCGCCCCGCAAGTGCTCTTGGAACAGAAATTTAGATCTTTCTAAGCAAATACTTGCTTATCTGGAAAGTTATTGTTACCGTAGGGACTCAACGGCGAACCGCAGGAGGAACCGACATGACCACCGCCATCAGCTTCCAGAACGTGACCAAGGACTACGCGACCTCCACGGGCGTCGTCCGAGCCCTCCGAGGCCTGGACCTCGAGATCCCGCAGGGCGTGATCTACGGGCTTCTCGGCCCCAACGGGGCGGGCAAGACCACCGCCCTCGAGATCGCCGTCGGGCTGCGTGGGGCCACCGGGGGACTCGCCCGGACCATGGGGCTGGACCCGGTCAGGGACAACACCGAGGTCAGGAACCGGATCAGCATCCAGCCGCAGAACGCCACTGGATTCGATCTGCTGACCGGCGAGGAACTCCTCGACATCTGGAGCGCCCTCTACCCCAACCCCCGGCCCGCGGAGGAGCTCATCCGCCTGCTCGACATGAGCGGCTACATCGACCGGCAGCTGCGACGCCTCTCCGGTGGGCAGCGACAGCGGGTCAACCTGGCCTTGGCGCTGATCGGCGGGGTGAACGTGACCGTCCTCGACGAACCCTCCACCGGACTCGATCCGATGGCCCGCGCCGACCTGTGGGACGCGCTGCGTCACCTCAAGCAGGAAGGCATGACCATCATCCTGTCCACCCACGACATGGAGGAGGCCGAGGTCCTCTGCGACTGCCTGTCCATCATCGACGCCGGCGCAGTCGTCGCCGAGGGCAGCCCGTCGGAGCTGATCGCCGACGCCGAACGACGCCACCAGGGACCGGAACGTTTCCGCGGCCTCACCGACGTCTTCTTCCAGGCCGCAGGCCGTGCCTTCCACCAGCAGAACAAGTGACCCGCAAGGAGATCGCCATGTCACCCCTTTCCACCACCCGCCCACTGACCGCAGCAAACCGGGAGATCGCAATGCCCGCCGCGCCCGTCACCCGCAAACTGTTCAAGCTCCACTGGCTGGAACTCACCCGCAACCGCGCCCAGTTCATCTTCGCCATGGTGTTTCCCCTGTTCATGGGTGGAATGTTCTTCCTGATCTCGACGGTGATGCCCTCCAGCACCGCAACCAACTTCGGCGCCATGATCCTGCCCATGAGCGGCTACCTGGCGCTTTCCGGGGTCGCCCTCAACCTGACCGCCGGACCTCTGGTGCAGTACCGGGAACAGGGCACCTTCCGGGTGCTCGGCACCACCCCGCTCAGCCGGACCCGTTTCCTGCTCACCCATCTGTTCCTGCGGGTCGTCTTCGCGATGGTGCTCTGCGTGGCGCTCTACCTCCTCGGGGCGGCGATCGGGCTGGCCGACTGGGCCGCGATCCCGGCCCTCACCGCGGCCTCCCTTCCCGCCCTGCTGCTGTTCCTGGCCATCGGGTACTGGTTGGGTGGCGTGATGACCAGCTCCCAGGCCACCAGCAGCGTCAGCGCCTTCCTGCAGGTCGGGTTCCTGTTCATCAGCGGCGCCGGAATCCCCCTGTGGCTGCTGCCCGAGACCGTCCAGCAGGTCATCAGCTGGCTGCCGCCGGCCCTGTCCGTCGACCCCCTCTTCTGGGCGGCGAACAGCCCGTTCCAGCGGCACGATCCGTGGCTGACCAGCGGAATCACCATCGTTCTGGCGGCGCTCGTCATGCTGGCGGCGATCCGCACCTTCCGCTGGGAGGTTCGCAGCAGGTGAGACGGCATCGTTTCCGTGCAACACTCAATGCGCCCGGGCCGAGGAGAACCCGGACGCATTGAATGCTGCACGGACGAGAGCACGGCCCCGTCCTGAGCGTTGCAGGGCGGCGAACAAAGTTGTCGTTCGGGCGCAGAACAGCTTCGATTCGGACTGCTCCGTCGTCGCGGTCCGGCTCAACCAGCTTCGGGGAGGGACGGTTCCTCCCTTATCACCATCTCCGTCGACCGGCCGATGGCGGCGTCGGTGAGGGCGACGAACGTGGCCCTGGCCTCCTCGATGGTGGCGGTCGGGGCCTTGACCTTCCGGAAGCGGGCGCGGGCCATGAAGATCAGCAGCACCGCGATCCCGATCGACAGCAGCGCCGCCACCAGGAACCCCAGCGTCAGGCAGCCGACGGTGTTGAGGCCGGTGAGGCTCAGCAACCAGCTCAGGGCCAGCGCCAGCACGATCACCAGCATCCACAGCGAATGCAGCAGGAAGGTGACGGCGGCCGCGACGAAGGCCGAACCGATGCCGGCCTGTTTCGCGGTAGGGACGAGCTCGGCCTTGGCCAGCTCCGTTTCGCGGGCGACGAAATCCATCAAGCCGTCGCGGAGCAACTGGAATGGTGTGGGACGGGCCATCGTATTCCTTTCGCGTCCGACCGGTTGCGGCGCAGCCGGTACCCCTACCCTACGGCTACCGCAGGGGTGTCGCGACCTGCATGTCGATCTCGATGCCGCTTTCCGGCATGGACACCGGCTCGGTCAGTTCATCGTGATTCACCCAGGCCCGCCACGCCAGCAACTGGAACGGCAGACGCAGGTTCTCCCCGGGTCTGACCGCCTGCTCGAACAGCGTCTTGACCTCATCGGCCAGGCGTTTGCGCTGCACCTCCGAAAGCCGTCGTGACAGCGGCTGATTGGCGACGAGCTGCTGGAGGTCGTCGAGGCTGATGGTTTGCCAGATGCGGAAGGCGCGGTGCTCCACCTCCGGGAAGTACTTCGAGTCGTCCACGGCGGCCAGGGACGCGTGGCCGTAGTCGCCGCGCATCGCCATCGGGTCGTAGTGACGCATCAGCGCGGTGAGGCGCCGCACCCACGGCACCGAGTCGTCGCGGATGATGTACGAGGCCGAGAAACAACCACCGGGACGCAGCACGCGGGCGATCTCCGACAACGTCTGTCCGGGATCGAAGAGGTGGAAGGACTGGTGGGAGAACACCACGTCGAACTGGCAGGGATCGATCGGGATGGCCTCGGGGCGCGCCCAGAAGGGGTTGATGCCCTGGAGGGCGAGCAGGCGACGCATGTCGCGGTCGGTGTCGGCCATGGCGAAGACGGTGTGGCCCGCCTGCTCAAGGCGCTGGGGCAGCAGGCTGCCCCCGAAGGTCAACCCCCGCACCCCTGGCCAGACGGCAAGCCAGGTCAGTGCTTCAGGAGGCAGGGGATCGGTGGTGGTCATCTCTTCCTGGGTTGTTTTCAGCTACTCAAAACAGGTTATCCACATCTTCGGACGGGAATGGAGGTTCGGCTCGGCCGGTTCCCAGAGTGAAAATGTGAACACAACGGAGATTACCGGTCCATTGCTTGCCACGCGGGAAGCCGCGCTCGCGGATTCCGTGCTCGCCACCACGCTTGCCCTCGGAATCGATCTGGAGGTCGTCCCGGACCGGGAGGAACTCAGGCGACGCTGGCGCGCCGCATCGCTGCGTCTGGTGGGCACGGACATGGCGTCGCGGGCCGCGACGCTCGGTGCCGTACCCGGGGTGTGGGTGGTTGGTTTCGACTCCGAGGAGCTGCTGCAGGCCTCGGCGGAACTGGGTGCGCCCGCACTGCTGCTGCCCGGTGAGTCGCAGCGGCTCGCGGAGGTGTTTTCCAGTGAACTACCGGGCCAGGACGCGGCACAGATACTGGCTTTGATAGGGGCCTCCGGTGGTTTGGGGGTCAGCTCCCTGGCGGTGGGGTTGTCCACGCGGGCCGCGGATGTGGGGTTGCGCTCGGCGGCGATGGAGCTGGCGGGCTGCGGCGGTGGCCTGGACCTGTTGTTCGGGGCGGAAACACAGGTGGGCATGACCTGGGAGGAACTGCGGCACGCCGTCGGTGAGATCGGGGACCTCACCCCGCACCTGGTATCGGCGGAACGGGTCTCGGTGCTGGCGCTGGGCAGACCCCACGGCGATTCCCCGGACGAGGCGGCGTTGTCGGCTGTGCTCAGGTCGTTGGAACGCAGCCACGACATGGTGGTGGTGGACCTGGGAGACGGCGCCAGGCTGGCGGAGCTGGGACGTCGCGCCGTTCCCCTGCTGATGGTGGGTGCGGACGTGAGATCGGTGGCCGCGGCCCGGATGCGAGCCCGCCGGATCGACCTGGCCGGGGCGCTGCTGGTGGTACGGGTCGGGAAAGGCCGCGGGTTGCCACCCGAAGCGGTTTCCGACGCGCTGGGGCTGCCGTTGGCCGGGGTGGTGCGCGATGACCCGAAGGTGCCCCGGCTCGCGGCCCAGGGGGCCAGCGTCGGGTCGCGGCCCGCGGCCCGGCTGCGCCGGGACTCGACGCGGCTGCTGAAGGAGGTGCGTCTGTGATGCTGGAGGAGCTGCAGGCCAGGCTGGGCAGGCTCGGCCGCCCCCACACGGCCGCGGACGTCGCCACCGCGATGCGCGGCATGGGGCTGGTGGTCACCGACACGGCCCTGAGGCAGGCCATGGACCAGCTGCGCCGTAACTCCGTCGGGGCCGGTCCGCTGGAGGAGCTGCTGCATGAACCGGGGGTCTCGGACGTGCTCGTCAACGGCCCGGACGCGGTGTTCGTGGATCGCGGCGCCGGGCTGGAGGCGGCGGACGTGCGGTTCGTCCACGACGAGGCGGTCCGCAGGCTTGCCATCCGGCTGGCCGCCACCGCGGGCAGACGCCTGGATGACGCCCAGCCGTTCGTCGACGGCCGGCTGCCGGGTGGGGTGCGGCTGCACGCGGTGCTGGCGCCGCTGGCCAGCCCGGGAACGTGCATCTCGCTGCGGGTCCCGGCGTCGCGGACCCTGACCCTGGAGGAACTGCACACCGCAGGGTCGCTCACCGACGAGGCCCTGGAGCTGTGCCGGAGGGTGATCGCCCGCAAGGTGCCGTTCCTGATCTCCGGCGGCACCGGGACGGGCAAGACCACACTGCTGGCGGCGCTGCTGGCCGAGGTGCCGGCGACGGAACGGATCGTCGTGGTGGAGGACGCCCGGGAACTGACCCCCAGGCACCATCACTGCGTGCGCCTGGAGGGCAGGCCCCCCAACAACGAGGGCAAAGGAGCGATCACGCTCACCACCCTGGTGCGGCAGGCCCTCAGGATGCGCCCCGACCGGGTGGTGCTGGGCGAGGTGCGCGGCGCGGAACTCACCGACCTGCTCTCGGCTCTCAACACCGGGCACGAGGGCGGCTGTGGCACCGTCCACGCCAACTCCGTCGCTGACGTTCCCGCCCGGCTGGAGGCCCTCGCGGCGCTCGGCGGGCTGGTTCGCGAGGCCTGTCACGCGCAGCTCGCCGCGGCCCTGCGGCTGGTGCTGCACCTGCGTCGCGGCCCCGACGGGAAACGCTGGCTGGCGGAGGTGGGGGCGTTCATGCGGGGCGCGGATGGGCTGGTCGGGATCGTGCCCGCCATGACCTTCACCGGCGGGGCCACCACCTGGGGTCCGGGAGCGGACCTCGTGTGCGACTGGCTGGAGTGGTCGCGATGCTGATCTGCGTGGTGTTTTTCGCCCTCGCGGCTGCGTTGATCGCCGGGAAGGAGCAGAATTTGGAACGGCTGGGATTACCAGCCCGCCGCAGGCCGGGACGTGGCAGCGCAGCTGTCGTGAGGAAGACGTCCCGGCCTGTGCCGTCAAGTTTCCCCTTGTGGCGCCGAGGAATGGTCCCGGGGGACGCCGGTATTCCCGTTCCGTGGTCCGGGGATGGATACGGGGAATTCGCCGTTGCCGATGGCGTCCGGACGGGGTCGTTGGAAAAACTGGAGGAGTCGCAGGCGTGGGGCGGCAGGAGCGGCCACGGAAGAGCGGTCGCCTCCCACCGGGCCCGGATGCGGCGCAACAATCTGCTGCTGATGGGTGGGACCGGCCTGGTTGCGGTGGCCGTGGTGTTCGGCCTCAGGGCGGCCGGCTGGACTCTCGTCGTCGTCATCGCCGCCGGAACCGCCGCGTGGGTGCTGCGGCGTGCCGCTGCGGAACGCGTCCGGCGCAACCGGGCCGACGAAACCACCCGGGTGACGGTGGGGCTGGCCATGCTGCTGCGCGCCGGGCAGATTCCCACGGCGGCGCTTGCCGAGACCGCCACGGACTGCGACGCTCTGGCGCCCGTCGCGGCCGTCGCCACACTGGGCGGGGACGTCCCCGCGGCGCTGCAGGAGGTGTCGGAGACGCCGGGACGCGAGGGCCTGGCGCGGGTCGCGGGGGCGTGGCGGGTGGCGGAACGCACCGGTGCGCCCGTCGCCTCCGTGCTGCTGCAGGTCGCGGAAGGGCTGCGGGCCGAACGGGAACTCGCAGGGGTGGTCGAGGCCGAACTGGCGATGGCGCGCGGCAGCGCCCGGATCATGGCCTTCCTGCCGCTCGGGGCGCTGCTGCTCGGCTCCTTCGTCGGGGCCGACCCCCTCGGTTTCCTGCTGGGGAACCCGCTCGGGCTGGTGCTGGCTCTGGCCGGCGTGGGATTGGCGGCCGCCGGGGTGGTCTGGACCGAGAAGCTGGCGGCCCGGCAATGAGCACCGCGGTCCTGATCGGTTTCCTCGTCGCCGCGGCCGTCCTGGCGTGGTGGGCCCCACCGCCCCTGAGCAGACTGGAACCCCGGTCATCTCCGCTGCCCGGCTGGGTGGGGAAGGCGTGGGGTTGGGCGGCGAAACGGTGGAGTGGTCGCAGGAAGGTGGACCGCGCCGTGGTGCGGGAACTCCCCGAAACCCTCGACCTGTTGGCCGTCTGCCTGGAGGCCGGAGCCCCCATGCCCAACGCCATCGCCACGGTGGCTGCGGTCAGCCAACCCGCCACGGCCGCGATCCTGCACGGGATCGACGCGCAACTGCAGGTCGGCAGGGATCCGCAGGACGCCTGGGGCAGCCTCGCCGACCACCCCGACTGGGGGCCACCGGCCCGCGACGCAGCCCGCTCGGCCCGCTCCGGAACCAGCCTGGTGGAGTGCCTCCGCGTCCACGCCGACGAGGCGCGCCGCCGCCGTCGCGAACAGGAGACCAAACGGGCCAGGTCGGTGGGGGTGAAATCGGTGCAGCCGCTTGCGTTGTGTTTCCTGCCCGCCTTCGTACTCATCGGGGTGGTGCCGCTGGTGGCGTCGCTGCTCGGCACCTTCACGGGCCGCTGAATCCGAAAGCCCGGAACCGGCTGGGTCCCCTCCTCGACGCTGGTTGAGCCGGCCTGCTCGCTCTGCGAGTTGGCTGTGTCGAAACCATGGTGACCTTGTTCGGGGATTTGTGGTCAGGTTTGTTTTTCGGGTGCCGGTGGTGTCGACTTGGGCTGCTCCTTCGTCGCGGCCGGCTCAACCGGCTTCATGAAATGGGTCCGGCCCGATCAGCTGGCGAGGGGTGGCAGAGTTGGGCGGGTGAACTGGGAGTGGGTGACCGGGGCCGAGGAGGCGGTGGTGGTGCGCCGCCGGCCTGCTTCCCCGGGGGCGTGGGCCGACTGGCCCGGTTGGCTCGATGCGGAACTCGTCGACGGGTTCCGGGCCGTGGGCATCGACCGGCCTTGGCGGCACCAGGTGGAGTTCGCGGAGCTGGCCCGCGCGGGTGGGCACGCCGCGATCTGCACCCCCACCGGTTCCGGGAAGTCGCTGGCCTACCTGATGCCGGTGCTCGCCGCGCTGCGGGAACCCAGGGCGGGCCGCGGCAGGGGATTCGCGCTGCGACGCCCCACCGCGCTGTACCTGGCGCCCACCAAGGCCCTGGCCCACGACCAGGCCCGGGTGGCCGGGGCCCTGGCCCCGGGCTCGGTGCGGATCGGTGCCCTCGACGGCGACTCCGACGAGGCCGAGCGGCGATTCGCCCGCGAACACGCCAACCTGGTGCTCACCAACCCTGACATGCTGCACTTCTCCGTGCTGCCGAACCATCGTCGCTGGTCGGCGCTGCTGGGCGGGCTGCGCTACGTCATCATCGACGAAGCCCACCGCTACCAGGGGGTCTTCGGGGCGCACGTCGCGCAGGTGTTGCGGCGGCTGCGACGCCTCGCCGCCGCTCACGGCGCCGAACCGACCGTCCTGCTCAGCTCCGCCACCGCACCGAACGCCGCCGACTTCGGGGGCGCCCTGATCGGTGAGGAACGGGTGGACGTTGTCGCCGACTCGACCGCCCCGGCCGCCGCCCGCACCGTCGTGCTGTGGCAACCCTCGACCAGTCTCGCCCGCGACACCTCCCGGCTGCTGGCGGGCCTGGCCGACGACGCCACCCAGACCCTCGCCTTCGTCGCGTCCCGTGCCGGGGCGGAACTGACCAGCCTGGAGGCCGCGGAACTGGCCGCCGAACCGGGACGGATCGCGTCCTACCGTGGCGGCTACCTGGCCATGGAACGCCGCGACCTGGAGGCAGCTCTGCACATCGGGGAGATCCTCGGGCTGGCCACCACGAACGCGCTGGAGCTCGGCATCGACGTCTCCGGCATCGACGCGGTGCTCGTGTCCGGGTTCCCCGGGAAACTGTCGGCTTTCTGGCAGCAGGCCGGACGGGCGGGCCGCGCGGGCAAGGAGGCGCTGGTGGTGCTGCTGGCCCGCGAGAACCCCCTCGACGCCTACCTGCTGCAACATCCCGAACTGATCTTCGACGCCCCCGTCGAGGCCGCGATCTGCCACCCGCAGAACCCGCACGTCCTCGGCCCACACCTGGCCGCCGCCGCGCAGGAACACCCGTTGACGGTCGCCGACGAACGCTGGTTCGGACCCACCGCCCTGCCGCTGGCAGCACACCTCGCCGCCGGAAAAGTGCTGCGGGACCGCGGCGGAACGTGGTACTGGACCCGTCCCGACCGCGCCGTCGACCACATCAACCTGCGGTCCACCACCCCTCGGCCCGTGGAGATCATCGAACGCTCCACCGGGCAGGTGATCGGGGTGGTGGATCCGGCAGCCGCCGACCGCACCGTCCACCGGGGCGCCGTCTACCTCCACCAGGGACGCTCGTTCGTGGTGACCGAACTGGACGTTGAGGAGCACCGCGCCATGGTGGTGGCGGCCCACAACCCCTGGTACACCCAGGCTGAATCCGCCCAGGACATCGCGGTGCTGCGGGAGCAGCGGTCGCGACCACTCGGCTCGACAACCCTGCACTTCGGTGACGTGCGGCTCAGCTGGCAGGTCACCGGATATCTGCGCCGCGACGAAACCACCCACGAGGTGCTCGACTCCACCCCGCTCGACTGCCCGGAACACACCCTCACCACGCAGGCGGTGTGGTGGAGCGTCCCGGAGGCGCTGGAGCGGGAACTGGGCTGGGGTTCGCTGCGGCTCGGGGCCGCCGCGCACGCCGCCGAACACACCTCCATCGGGTTGCTGCCGGCCTTCGCGCCCTGCGACCGCTGGGACATCGGCGGGGTCTCCACGGCCCGCCACCCGGACACCGGATTGGCGACGGTGTTCGTCCACGACGGTCTGCCCGGTGGGGCGGGTTTCGCCGCCCGAGCCCACGAGGTGGCCGAGCAGTGGTGGGCGGCGACCTTGGAACGGCTGCGCACCTGCCGTTGCGAATCGGGCTGCCCGGCCTGCGTCGTGTCCCCGAAATGCGGCAACGCCAACCAGGTCCTCGACAAGACGGCGGCCACCGAACTGTTGCGCCGGATCCTCTGAGACTTCGGTGGGCCGGGCGAATCGACCGGTTCCGGGGACAGCACCCGTCCGTGGAACCCCGGATGGTTTTCACACCGTCTCCTTTCACACCGTCCCCGCCGTGGCGTTTCGCTCCACGTCGGCGGGGTTGAAACCGCGGCCCTCCAGCAGCGGCAGGGCCACCGTCACCTCGACCACGAACCGGGGACGCTGCCCCCGCACCTCGCAGCCGGTGAGGCGCCCACCGTTCTCGGACGCCACCTTCGAGGCCTCGGCGCAGGCGTCGCCGCCATCCGCCTCGGCCGCTGCGGCGGCCAGGGCTGTCAGGTCGGCCGCGTCCTGGGCCTTCTCCGCGCGGGCCAGCCAACTGGCGATCAACGCAGCGGTGGCCGCGACCAACACCAGCCCCAGGCAGATTCCCGCGACCAGCACCGTCCCCACCCCCCGCTCGTCGTCGCGGATCCGGGAACGCTCCGGGTCTCCCGTGGTGCTCATGGCCCGACCCCCGGTTCCCAGTGGGCCCAGGCGGTGGCCTCGAGTGGAATGGCACCGAGGTTGAGGATGGGGACCTCCATGCGGGTCGTCACCCGCACTCCCGTCTCGACGCGTTCGATCTCGATGCGCGCCCGCTCGGGTGCCTTCTCCTTGGTTTTCTCTGCCAGCGCGTCGTCGCCCCGGGACAGGTGCTTGGCCAGCTCCGAGCTGACTGTCTGGATGCCCGACTGGGCCACCCCCAGCAGCACAAGACCGACCAGGGCCGACACCAGCGTCACCAGGGTGACCAGCCCGATGGCGAACTCCACCGTCACCATGCCCCGCTGCCCACGGCGGGCCCTGCGACGCCCGAACCAGCCGACGTGGCCGGCTCTCCTGCGGCGGGGCGCCGGAGAAACCGGGTGGCCAGTGACGGCCGTCGATGCTTTCTCATCCCACGCCCCCGGCTCCTCCACCCGGAGGCGTGGGGCGGGTGCATCCGCCCCACGCATGCCGGTCAGCTGTCCTGCTGGGCGACGTTCGCGAAAATATCGGTGACCCACTTCATGAGCATGTCGAAAAACGAATTGTCGTGGAAGACGCGGATCAGCAACATTGCTGCGGCCGCGGCGCCCAACAGGCCGATGGCGTACTCGACGGTGGTGAGTCCCCGTTCGGCGAAACGACGCGAGAGCGGCTTCTTCTTCTCGACGCGGGCGATGCTCTTGGCGGACTCGGACATGGCTTCCCCTTTCACGTGCCCACCGGACGCCTTTCATCCGGTGACACTTTCACCATGGGAAGCAGGACCCGTGGGGATTCTCTTTTCCACACCCCGCCGGTTGGGCGACAACACCGCCGCCCAACCGGACAACACCTCAGGTTCCCGCGACAACACCTCGCCCGGGTGGGGTGGCCTCGAGCGTGGCTGGGTCAGTCCTGCAGGACCTGCAGCAGTTCGTCGCGGATCCGCACCGAGCGACGCGGGTTGCGGTCGCCGATCACAGCCACCGTCAGGCCGCCGGCGGAGGCGGTCGTCGGGGTCGTCGCGGTGCCGCCCAGCGCATCATCGGCCCGGCAGCAGAACGTGTGGCGGCGCTCCGCCTCGGCCGCGATCATCGCGTTGACGTTCGGGTCGTTGCTGGCGGCCAGGACGTACCAGGCCTCTCCGACGTCCTCCGCCTTGGCGGTGCGCCGCTCGACGGTGATCGCGCCGCTCGCCGCGAGCCGGCCGACGGCGATCCCGAGGTTCGGCGCGACGACCCGAACCTTCGCCCCCGCGTCGAGCAGCCGGGGGATGCGCCGCGCCGCAACGGCCCCGCCGCCAACGACCAGGACATCGCGGTCCTTCAACACGAGATTCGACATGAACCCGGGGGCGCCTTCGCCGAAGCCCTCGGCGTCGAGCTCCGCGAGATAGCGGTCGACGACCAGCTGGGCCAGCTCGTCGCAGTCACCGATGACCTCGGCGACCCGCACCTCGACGTCCGGGTTGTTCTCGCGCCAGGCGGCTACCTGCTCCAGGTTCCAGGTCCGCAGCTTGCCCGGGAACAGGAAGTGCGGGGCGACGACGATCTGTTTCGTACCGGTGGCCTTCGCGTGGTTCAGCGCCTCCGGTACCGACGGCCGCGACACCTGGATGAACGCCGGGTGGATGCTGCGGAGCCCCGTCTCCTCCATGAGGGCCCGGGCCAAGCGGTAGCGCTCCGCGTTCGACTCGGTGACGGGGGAGCCGCGACCCACCAGGACGCACGCCGTGTCCTGGGGACGCCACTCGCCGAGCGCCTCGACGACACGGTTGCGCACCGCCGAATCCAGCAGCGGACTGCCCAGAAGCGCCGCCGAGTACGCGACCCTGGCCTCGCCGCGTCCCTCGTCAATGGCCTCCGGGATGTCGATCCGCACGTGCCCGCCGGTCGCGAGCATCAGCGGCACGACGACGGCATCCGTCTCGCCCTTCGGTTCGAGACCCTCCAGGGCCTCGGCCACGGCCTCGGGGATGCTCGGCTCCGTCAACTCGACGAAACCCATCGTCAGTCTCGTGTCCGGCAGTTTCGCCCGGACGCGCTCCGCGAGCGCACGGCACACGGCCACGCCCTCCGGGTCACGGGTGCCGTGCGCCGCGATGACGAGTGGCACGGTGGTCAGCTCCTTGAGCATCAGCAGTTTCCTCCTTGAATCTTGCCCATCCACTGGTAGTCACGCGGTGTGACGATGGCTGTTTCACCGACTCCCGTCGCCACCGGTTTGGTGGTCGACGAACCGACGATGACGATGGTGTGCATGTCAGCCCATTCGGGGTTGAACTCACTGATCGGCGCCCACCTGATGCGCTGCTTCGGCCGGAACGCCTCGTAGACGGCCATCACCGGCACGTCGGCGGGTCGGTGCGCCCCCAGGATCTCCAGCGCCCGGGGCAGGTGGGCGACGCGTTTGCGGGAGCGGGGGTTGTACAGCACCGTCACGAAGTCACCCTCCGCGGCGGCCCGGAGCCGGCGCTCGATGTCCTCCCACGACGTGTGGAGGTCGGACAGGGAGATCGTGACGTGGTCGTGGCCGAGCGGCGCACCCAGCAGGGCGGATGCGGCCAGCTCCGCCGTGACGCCCGGGATGACTTGGACGTCGATGCCCTCGGTGCCGATTTCCAGCGTGGGGGAGGCCATCGCGTAGATCGCGGGGTCGCCGGAGCACACGAACGCCACGGGATGGCCCTCGCGTGCCTTCTGGATCGCGAACGCCGTCCGCTGCTCCTCGGTGCCCATCTTCGTGGCATGGGTCTCGGCGTGGGGGTTGACCAGGTCACGGATCTGCCGCACGTACGGGATGTAGCCGACCACGTAGCGGGCGGTCTCGATCGCCTGCTTCGCCATCGGGGTCAGCAGGTCGCGGTGCCCGGGGCCGAGACCGACCACCCGCAACTCGCCGCGCGCCGGAACCCGGCCGATCGCGCACGTCGCGTCCGGGCACTTCGTCTTCGGCACGATCAGCTCGGCGCCGCGGCGGATGACGGAGGCCTCGGAGACGCTCGGCGTTCCCACCTCGGAGGCGACGACCTCCGAGGGGGTCGGCACCTCGATGCCCGCCAGCTCGGCGGCCTCGTAGCACACGAACGGTATGCCCAGGTGTTTGGCGAGGCGGATCAGGCCGCCCTCACGCGCCTTGGCGTCGACGCTGGTCAGTGCCGCGACCGAGTGGATCGTCAGGCCCGCGGATGCGAGGGTCGCCTCCAGGTGGGCGCGCAGGACCTTCTCCGAGGTGCCGCGGTTGCAACCCATGCCCACCACCAGCGAGCGGGGATGCAGGACGACCCGCGGCAGCCCGGCGGCCGGCAACTGCGAGGCGTCGCGGTCGGTGACGAGAATCTCCGCGACCGGCGAGGCCGCGTCCTCGGCGACGTTGGCCGGCAGCGGCGGCATCGGCCACGGCTGCTCCCGCACCAGCCGCACGGGACGGCCATCGAGCATCGCGCTGGTCACGCTCGCGACATCGCCGCTGTGGGCCCAGCCGAGGGTGTCGAGAGCGGGGATGCCGAGGGAGTCGGTGGCGGTTGTGAGCACCGCGGTGGCCCCGAGGGCCTCCGACAACTTCTCGGCCAGCTCGTTCGCGCCGCCGACGTGCCCGCCCAGCAGGGGCACGACGAAATGCCCGCCCTGGTCGATGACGACGACACCCGGGTCGGTTTTCTTCGAATCCAGTAGCGGCGCGAGGATGCGGGTGGTGGCGCCGATCGCCAGGTGCGAGACGACCAGGTCGCATTCGTCGAAGGCCTGGCGCAGCACCTCGGTGGCGGGCCCGTCGTAGATGCGGGTTCCGCCGAGCAGCTCGTCGATCTGGGCGGCGCGGGCGCGGGCGGCCTCGGAGGAGACGACCTGCCCGACCGTCAGCTCGGCCAGCGCATTCGCGGTCAGCCGCTCCACCGCGACCTCGGGGACGGCGACGCGGCGGGGCGCGGTGGTGTCGACGGCCGTCTCGTCCCATTCGGCGTCGGGGTGGTGCTCCAGGACGAGCACGACGTTCGGGTTCCGGACGTCCTCGACCGCGGCCAGCTGTTCACCGGTCATGATCCGGACGCGTTCGTCGTCCTCGCCGAGGCGCTCGGCCAGGACGAAGGTCCGGTCGAGACCGGCCAGGGGGTCGGTCAGCTGCGAGAGGGGTTCGCGTGGGTCGGTCATGACCGCGACCTTCGCGTAGCGGCGCGCCGCGGTGATGGCGGCGTCGATGGGGCGGCCGTGCGCGGAGACCGTGATGGCGTCGTCCCAGGGCAGTCCGACGCGGGCGAACGCCTCGGCCACCGACGAGGCGCGCGTGACGACCTTCGGACGCAACCCGATCGACCGCAGCTTGCGGACGACACCGAACCACAGCGGGTCGCCGGAGGCGAGGATCACGACATCGGTGTCCTCGGGCAGCTGCCGGATCTTCTCGACGGCGGGGGTGAGGCCACCCAGGACGATTCGCTTGTCCTCGGGGACGGCCAGCTCATCGAGGTGGCGGCGTCCGCCGACCACCACCGCCGCGGCGGCGACGGCGCGGCGCAGCTCCTCGCTGGGGGCGCCGAGATGCCCGTGGACCGTGATCATGTGTTGTCTCCGTTCTCCAGGTTGTAGGTGGTGGCGCCGTGCTCCCTCAGGTCGGTTGCGGCGGCCTTGTCGGCAGCGCGGTACTCGTGCCGGAAACCGGGGTGGTACAGGTGGGAGCGTTTGGCGGCGCGGTCGGTGGCCAGGGCCGGGCCGACGAGCACGATCGTGTGCTTCCAGAGTTTGTGTTCCTTCATCGTCGCCGACAGGTCCTTCAGCTGGACCCGCCAGATGGCCTCGTCGGGCCAGGTCACGCGGTAGCCGATGATGCACGGCGTCTCCGGGGGGTAGCCGCCCTCGAGGAGGGCCGCCTCCAGCTGCTTGTTGCGGGCCGCCGACAGGTAGATCGACATCGTCGTGCCGTGGGCCGCGAACGAGCGGATGTTCTCCTTCTCGGGCATCGGGGTGCGACCGCCCTCGAGGCGGGTGAGGATCATCGACTGCGCGACCTCCGGCAGCGTCAGTTCGGAGTCGACCCGGGCCGCGGTGGCGGAGAACGCCGAGATGCCGGGGATCGTCTCGGTGGGGATGCCGATCTGGGCGCACAGGTCGCGCTGCTCCGCCGTCGCCCCGTAGATGTCCGGGTCGCCGGTGTGGACGCGGGCGACGAGGAGCTTCTCGTCGCGGGCCCGCGTGTACAGCGGCACCAGGTCCTCCAGGGGGATCGATGCGGAGTCGATGACCTCCGCGCCCGGCTTGTGGTCGGCGACGATCCCGGGATGCACGAGCGACGAGGCCCAGATGATGATGTCGGCCTCGGCGATGACGCGGGCGCCGCGCACGGTGATCAGGTCATCGGCCCCGGGGCCTGCCCCGACGAAGACCACCAGGCCTTCCGGGTCGAGTCTCAGTCCGCTCATATTCTCCCTCCGGTGGTGGAACGTCTCGGTGCGGCAAGGACGGTGCTGAAGTAGGGTGCGCGGTCGGTCACCTCGGACAGGGGCACGAGGTGTTCGGATGGCAACCCGAGGTCGGTGCCGAGGATGGCCTCGCCGAGGCGGCCCTGCGCATCCAGCACGGCGCGGAGCTCGGCCATTTCGCGGCCGCCCTTGTAGACGACGACGGTGTCGGAGACCTCGCAGACGCGGGCCAGGGTTTCGGGCCCGACGGTCCACGGCACGAGGGACAGGATCTCCTGGCCCTCGACGAGCGGGGTGCGGCTGGCGGCGGCGATGGCCTGCATGGCGGTGATCCCGGGAATGACCTCGACCGTGACCTCGACGCGCCGCGACACCAGGTCGCACAGGTACGAGAACGTCGAGAACACCGACGCGTCGCCGACGGTGGCGAACGCGACCCGCTTCGCGCCGGCCTCGAACGCCTCGACGGCGGCCGTGGCGGAGGCCTCCCACGCGCTGGCCCGGCGCTGCCCGATGCCGCGGCGCTCGGCCATGGAGAACGGGATGCGGCGGATCGCGCCGGCCTTGGCGGGCAGGTGGGTCAAGACGATCTCCTCGGCGCGGCCTACGCCACCGGCGCGGGCCTCGGTGCTCGGCACGAGGATGACGTCGGCGGCCTCCAGGGCTCGCAACGCCTTCACGGTCACGTGGTCAGGGTCGCCGGGACCCACCCCCACTCCGGACAGGGTGCGGTCAACGCTCATGTGGCCCTCCTCGGGTGCTACGCCCGTTCGGTCTTGGCTGGCCCGAAGTGTCTGGCTCCCACCCGGGTGGTCACAGTGGCGGCACCGCTCCGGATTCGCACCGGATTCCTTCGTTGTCGGCAAGCTGAATGGTCAGTCGTCGCGGGACAGCCTAGCCAGTTCCGGCGCGGAGGTCCTAGCCGAGAGGTCGGGGCGCGTCCCGGTTGGGGCGTGCCGACCGCCCGTGCTGGCCGACGGGCGGTGATGGCTGCCATAGTCTTGGAGGTGTGACCAATGACTACATCAAGACCGGTAGCCCGATCTATGCCCGCTCGTTCGAGATCATCCGGGAGGAGTCGAACCTGGGGCGTTTCCCCGAGGATGTCGAGCCCGTGGTGGTGCGGATGATCCACGCCGCGGCCGATCCGGCGATCGCCGACCTGATCGCCTTCACGCCGGGTGTCGCCGCCGCCGCCCTCACGGCCCTCGAGACCGGGGCGCCGATCCTGTGTGACTCGTCGATGGTCGCCACCGGCATCATCCGCAGCCGCCTGCCCGAGCACACCCGGATCGTCTGCCACATCAAGGACCCCCGCCTGCCCGCGATTGCGGAGGCGAAGGGTTGCACCAAAACCGCCGCCGCCGTCGACCTGTGGCAGGAGGACGGCCTGCTCGACGGCGCGGTCGTCGCCATCGGCAACGCCCCGACCGCGCTGTTCAGGGTGCTCGAGGTGATGCGCGAGACCGGAGCAAGGCCCGCCGCGATCATCGGCATCCCCGTCGGTTTCGTGGGCGCCGCGGAGTCGAAGGACGCGCTGGTCGCCGACGACAGCGGCGTCGAGTACATCACGGTCCTCGGTCGCCGCGGAGGCTCCGCCATGGCGGTCGCCGCGGTGAACGCGATGGCCAGCCGAGCCGAGACCACGAATGACCGCTGACGCCGATCCCGCCCTGGCCGCGGAGGGACGGGAGGCGCTGCGTCCCCGCGGCCGGAAGGCGCAACTGGAGTCGTCGCAGCTGAGACCCGGCTGGACGACGGGGGCGTGCGCCTGCGCGGCCGCCACCAGCGCCTTCGTCGCCCTCGAGACGGGCGAGTTTCCCGACCCGGTCGGGATCGCGCTGCCCGGCGGACGTGAGGCCGCGTTCGCCCTGACCCAGTGGCACCTACGGCCCGGGCGGGCGATGGCGGCGGTCACGAAGGACGCCGGTGACGACCCCGACGTCACCCACGGCGCGGTCGTGCGGGTGGTCGTCGAACCCGGCGAGACCGGCGGCGGCGTGAGGTTCGCGGGCGGTGAGGGCGTCGGCACCGTCACCCTGCCGGGGCTGCCGCTGCCGGTGGGGGAGCCGGCCATCAACCCGAAACCCCGCGAGTACATCACCGCCAACATCACCGCCGCCGCCGAGCGCCTCGGGGTCGCACCCGACGTGCGCGTGACCGTCTCGATCGACGACGGCGCGCGCATCGCCGAGAAGACCTGGAACTCGCGCATCGGCGTACTCGGAGGTTTGAGTGTCCTGGGCACCACCGGCGTCGTCGTACCCTACTCGTGCTCGGCGTGGATCGCGTCGATCCACCGCGGCATCGACGTCGCCATCGCCACCGGCGCGACGCGCGCAGCCGCCTGCACCGGATCGACGTCGGAGCGGGTCGCCGAGGAACTGTACCCGGGCATCGAACTGCTCGACATGGGCGACTTCGCCGGCGCCGTCCTGAAATACCTACGCAAGCACCCGCTGCCCAGGCTCACGATCGTCGGCGGGGTTGCGAAACTCTCCAAACTGGCGGCCGGTTACCTCGACCTGCACTCCCACCGCACCCGCATCCAGCCCGCTCATCTGCGCCAACTGGTGGAGGGGGCCGGTGCCTCACCGGAGCTGGCCGACGCGATCGGAGAGGTCGCGACCGTCGCCCACGCCGTCACCCTCGCCGGTGAGGCCGGCATCGACCTGCCACGGCTGATCGCGGATTCGGCGCGCGACGAGGCGCTGGCGGTCCTCGGCGGGGCGCCGGTGGAAGTGGAGATCGTCGTGATCGACCGCGCCGGCACGATCCTCGCGAGGGCCCACTGACCTGCACGACTCCAGAGGAGCACGGGCCGGCCGGATGACGTTGCCGGGGTGCTCCCCGGCCCCACCGCCGGCAATGAGATGACTGGAACATGGCGATACACGTGCACGATGATGAGGTTAGGCAAAACTTCCTGAAGGGATCAGTCGTGGGTAAGGGGATTCAGGGGGCGGTGCTCAAGGGCCTCGGGGCGAAGGAGCACGTGTTGACGGTGACGGGGCGCGAATACCGCGCGGACCACTTCGTGCGCGTGTTCCTCCACTCCGACACTCTGCTCACTCCTGAGGGGGAGGCGCCCGGGAACTGGGTGCGTGCCTGGTTTCCGGATCCGGATGGTGGAGCGAAACAGTTCCAACGGGGTTACACCCTCGCCGAGGCGGATCCGGGGACCGGGGAGTTCGCGATTGATTTTGTCATTCATCATCCAATGGGCCCTGCTGCTTACTGGGCCACGACGTGTAAGCCGGGCGATCAGATCGTGGCGATGCGTTTCGGTGAGGAGCCCTTCGAGCTGCTCGATCCGGCGCCCGGAGGGTATCTCTTCCTGGGTGACCTGGCGTCCTATCCGGCGATCCACGCCTTGGCGTCCTCGATCCCACCGGAGCATCCCGTCGTGGTGTATCTGGAACAGCACGACGAGCGTGACGTCGAGCTGCCGCTGCCGGAGGGGCCGAACGTCGAAGCCCGCTGGGTGGAGGATTTGCCCGACGGTCAGGGGCTGGCGCAGGCCATTTCCGGGCGGGACTGGACCGGCTGGTACGCCTGGGTCACCGCTGAGTCCCTCGCGACCCGGCGTGCCCGCACCCCGCTGGAACGCGAGTTCGGGTTGAACCGGGCCACGCTCCATGCCCAGGCCTACTGGGTGAAGGGGCGTGCCATGGGTAAATCGCGCGTCCTGGAGCAGGCCGCTCAGCAACAGGAACCGCAACCCGTAGGGACGGCAACCGCTTCTCCCACCCCGGAGCGGGTCTTGGCCCCGGCCCGCGCGGCGTTGGTCGTGGGTGGCCTGGCGCAGGCTCTGCTCGCCGTGGTGCAGATCGTGCCGTTCATTCTGTTCGCCGAGGTGGCCCGGCTTTTCCTGCGTGGCGCCGGAGTGGGTGAGTTCGTCGCGGTGGGGGTTGCGGCCCTGCTGGTCATGGCTCTGAGCGCTACCGGCACCGCGGTGTTGCTGTTCGGCATGCACCTCTACGATGCCCGGTTCGCCGCTGCGTTGCGGCGGCGTCTGATGGACAAGTTGAGCACGCTACCGCTGGGTTGGTTCACCAACCGCAAGGCGGCGGATGTGAAAACCCTGGTCGGTGACGACGTGGCCGCGCTGCACTACGTGGTCACCCATTCGGTGCTCGATCTCGTGGCTGCGGTCGTCACGCCGGTAGCGACCCTGGGGTACCTGTTCGCGGTGCAGTGGCGGCTCGCCCTGGTGTTGCTGCTCCCGTTGGTGGTGTTCCTGGTTGTGATGATCCGGATCTCGCGGCGCGACGCCGACAAGAACGCTCTCGTGCAGCGCACCTCGGCGCTGGCCTCAGGGCAGGCGCAGACCTTCCTCAGCACGATCGACCAAGCCCGGGTGTTCGGTCCAAGGGCCGTCGTCGACCTGCCGGAGACGCTGTGCCGGATGGGTGATGTCGTGGAGCGGTGGCAGCGGGAAACCTCGCTGGCGAAAACCCAGGCGGTCATGATCAACCGCCCGACTACGGTGCTGGGCCTGCTGGTGCTGGCCGGGTGGGCGTTCATCTCGGCGGGTTGGATGCGTCCCGAGGAGCTGATCGTCTTCCTGATCGTGGGTACCTCGTGCGGGGCCCAGTTGATCGGGATCGCGTCGGGCATCGGCATCCTGACGCAGTCCTTCGCGGCCCGCGACTCCCTGGAATGGCTGCTCGGCACACCAGGTCTGGCTTCCCTTGAGAACCGATCCGCTCCCCCGGGGCACGTTCGGTTCTCGGGTGTCAGGTTCGGCTACGGGGCGGGGCCGACGGTGCTGCCGGCCCTGGACCTGGAACTCCGGCCCGGGCAGGTCACCGCGCTGGTCGGTCCCTCCGGAGCGGGTAAGTCGACGGTGGCAGCGCTGCTGGCGCGGATGTGGGACCCGCAAGCGGGAACCATCAGCATCGACGGCGTCGACATCCGCGGCCTCTCCTCCGATGAGCTGTACGCAAAGGTCGCGATCCTGCTGCAGGACGTGCAGCTGCTGCGGGCCAGCGTGCGCGACAACATCGCCCTGAGCCGACCGGAGGCCACCGAAGAGCAGATACGGGCGACAGCAGAGGCGGCCCAGATCCACGAGCGCATCATGCAGCTGCCGCAGGGCTACGACACCATCGTCGACAACACCCGGCTCTCCGGCGGGGAACGTCAACGCATCGGGATCGCCCGGACGCTGCTGGCCGACACCCCGATCGTGGTCCTGGACGAGGCCACCGCCGCCGCCGACCCGGACTCCGAGTGGGCGATCCGTCAAGGACTGGACCGCCTGCTCACGGGACGCACCGTGCTCATGATCGCCCACCGGCTCCACACCGTACGGGACGCCGACCGGATCATCGTGCTGCGAGACGGCACCATCGCCGAATCCGGCACCCATCAGGAACTACTCGACCGGGACGGAACCTACGCCGAGTTGTGGCGCGCCGGCTCCGGACATGAAGGGAGCCGGTGATGCTGCGACACCTGCACGCCATCACGAACAGGCGCGACTTCTGGGCCTATCTGGTCCTGGCCGTCGCCTCCGCGACGCTCCAGGCGGGCGCTGTCCTGGTGCTGTTTCCCCTGGGCAGGTCCCTGTTCGGCGAATCCCCGGCCAGCGGCGCCCCGTGGGTGGCGGCGCTGCTGGGGCTGATCATCGCAGCCTGGGGCATGGACGTGCTCGCCGCCCGACGCGGGCTGCGTCTCGGGATCAGCGTGATGCGCACCATCCAGCAGCGCACCCCCGAAGCGGTCCTGGCGTGGCCCGAGATGACCCCACAGCGGGCCGCGACGCTGCGCACCCTGATGGCCGATGGAGCCACCGAGGCCACGTCCGGGGTGATCCTGCTGGTAACCCCGGTGATAACCGCCGCGGCTTTCACGCTGGCGCTGGGATTGGGGCTTCTGCCCGTCTCGCCTCTCGTCGGGGTGGTCACACTGGCCGGCGGGATCCTGGCGCTGGTGGCATTGCGGGCCGGCACCGCCCTGGAGGCGCGGGCCCAGCGCGCCTATACGGCGGCAACCGAGGAACTCGACGACCGGCTCTTCGAGTTCGCCTGGGCCCAGCCGTCACTGCGCACGGCACGCAACCTGTCCCTGGGGAACCGGTTGGTCACCAATGCCATCGGGAAAACCCGGGGCCGGGTGCTGAAACTCCTGCTGTGGCAGATCCCCGGTGAGTTCCTGTTCAGCCTCGTGCTGCAGGTGGTGCTGTTCGGTTTCGGTCTCACGGCGTGGCTGGCCCTCGACTCCGGTGTGATCGACGCGATCACCGCCGCCACCCTGATCATCGTGCTGCTGCGGGTCCTGGAACAGGTCACCACGGTGGCGGGCACCGTCGCCGGAGTCGTCGCGATCAACCGCAACCTCCAGGAGGTCCGGGCCATCGTCGAGACCACCCCGATCAACCCCTCGCCTCCCATGTCCGAGGCGCCGCACCTGCGGGCCCGGAACCTGAAACTGACCCACCCCGACGGCACCGTCGGACTCGCGGACGTGAACCTGGACCTGGCGCCGGGAACGGTCACCGTGGTGATCGGCGGCTCCGGGTCGGGCAAAACCACCCTCATCAGAACCCTGGCTGGATTGAGCACCCCCGACACGGGCACCATCACACTGGGTAGCGGCGACAACCCGGCCGAGGCCACGACGAACCAGCTGCGGGGCAACGCAGCCATGGTCTTCCAGGACACGGTCCTGGCCGACGCGTCCCTGCGGGACAACCTGCTGGCCGTCAACCCGAACCTCACCCAGACAGATCTCGACCGCATCGCGGAAGCCGCCATGCTCACCCCCATCCTGAAACAGGCACCGGCGGGCTGGGACACACCGGTGGGTGAACTGGGCGGCCAGCTCTCCGGCGGAGAACGACAACGGGTGGGCATCGCTCGTGCCCTGGTGAAAAAAGCCCCCCTGCTCCTGATCGACGAGGCCACCTCGGCTCTCGATGTCCGCAACGAACACGCCATCGTGGACAGCATCAAACAAATCCGCCACAACCACACCACCGTGGTGGTGACCCACCGGCCCGCGATGCTGGAACTCGCCGATGTCGTCATCATGATGCGCGAAGGACGCATCACCGAGCAAGGCACCCCGGCCGATCTGGCTGCGGCATCCGGGGAATACTCACGATTTCTCCAGGAATGGCGAGCAGCCGCGCAGTGGAGTCTCTGGACAACACGGTGACGCAGCGCTCAACGCGGAAAACGCCCCATTCCGCGCCCGGAAACGCGTCGGGCGCTGCGCAACCGGGGAAACCTCGTTCTACTTCCTGTGGATCGTGAAGGTCTGCTCGAACGTGTCGGTTTCCGGGACCTGAACCGGGAACTCTTCCTTCTGGTAGATCTGGTGTTTGTCGCAGTTGACGGTGATGTGCTGCGAGCCGCGGCGGATTCCGATGGAGAACATTCCCGAGGCGTCCGTGACGATGGCCGGTTCCCTCGTTTCCCCCCTGATCTCGATGTTGCAGTCCGCGATCGGCTCGCCGTTCTCGTCGAGGACCGTGCCCTTCAGTTCGGCGCCGGGTTTCTTCCCACTGGGCTGGGGATCGGTGTTGCTGATGGGGCTGGGTTGCTCGGGTCCGCTGGAGGGGGTCGCGGGGACGGTGGTGGAGCAGCCGAGCAGGCAGAGCGCCGGCAGCAGTCCCGTGATGATGTGCCTGGTGTTCATGTTCTCGCCTCGTTCCGGTTCTCGGGTCGATGGGGAGATGCCCCGGTGTTCCCGGTCCGCTGGGTCGTGCGCAGCGGGACGCCGTGTTCTCGACGCTAAGCGCCGGTGAGGACGAAGTCAAGGAACTCCGGGGCGGGTCTGCAAGGGGCCGGGAGAACTTGGTTCGTGAATGCCACGAACGCCCGCGCGGAGGTTCTATGGTGTCGGCATGGACATTTCCCGGCTGCGCGACCGGCTGATCGAGATCGACTACACCACCGACTCCGTGCTGGAACGCATCGGGGACGCCGGGCAGGCCGGGTTGCACCGCAACTGCACCCTGCCCGCCGACGTCACCCTGGCCGGGGCCAGCGACCCCCTCGCGACGCTGATCCGCCTGTTCCTGCTGAGGCAACAGGTGCCCTCCGGGGCCGCGGAGCGTGCCTTCGGTGGGTGTTTCCCGGACGTTGTGGCGCAGGGAATCGTCGCCGCGGATGGGGGATCCGCGCGGGCCGTGATCGAGCTGCGGCCCTACGCCTCACCCGACGACGGCGCCTCCGGGTGGCTGGTCAGCGACCTCACCCCCGGGCTCGACGGGATCGTGGAACCGACCCGGCCCGACTACGTGCTGGGGGCCTCGCCCGCCTCCCTGACCCTGGCGGAGATCACCATGCGAGGCCACGTCAGGATGGCCCTCGACCTCGGCACGGGATGCGGGGTGCAGAGCTACCACCTGTCCCGCCACGCCGACCGGGTGGTCGCCACCGACCTCAATCCGCGCGCCCTGCGTCTCGCGCGCCTCGGTGCGGCGCTGAGCGGCATGGATGTCGACTTCCGGGAGGGGTCGCTGTACGAACCGGTGGCGGGGGAGCGGTTCGACCTGATCGTCTCCAACCCGCCCTACGTGATGAGCCCACCCGGTGGCCAACGCCTCACCTACCGCGAATCCACCTTCACCGCCGACGGCCTGGTGGAGGCCGTCGTCCGTGACGCCCCCGCTCACCTGATGCCGGGAGGCAGCCTCCAGCTGCTGACGAACTGGGCCGTCAGCCAGGAGCCGTGGGAGGAGCGGCTCTCCTCGTGGGTGGACGGTTCCGGCTGCGACCTGTTCGCCATCGAACGCGAACGCCTCGACCGGTTCGCCTACATCGAGATGTGGCTGACCGACGCGGGCCTGACGGGCCGTCCCGAATGGGAACCCACCTACCGCGAATGGCTGGCCTACTTCGACCACCTCGGCATCGACGAGGTCGGCATGGGGTGGATCCTGCTCACGAACGCGGGCCGCGAGACCCCCGAGATCCGGTGCGAGTCGTGGCCGCACGCCGTCGCCCAGCCCGTGGGGGAGGTGTTCGCCGCTCACGCCGGTGCCGTCGACGCTGCCCGCCTCGATACCGCCGACCTGCTGGTACTCGCACCGCGCCTGGCCGATGTGGTCGCGGAGACCACCGGCCAGCCCGGGGTCGCCGATCCCGAGCACTTGGTGCTGCGGCAGCGCACCGGGTTGCTGCGCGGGATGCGTCTGAGCACTGTCACGGGCGCGGTGTTGGGGGCCCTCGACGGCGACCTCACCGTCGGGCAGACCATAACCGCCGTCGCCCGGCTGCTGGAGGTCCCGGCGGAGGAGGTCGCAGCCGAGGCGGTCCCCGCCGTCCGGCGGGCCCTGGCGGAGCAGTACCTCACCGCCCGCTGACCGGTACCCGGCCGGCCCACCGAACCGAGGAGCCCCGATGTTTCCTGTGCACAGAGGGACAAGGGCGGAAGGTGGAAGAAGGGCGACGCCTCGCCGTGCGCTGAGAGGGGCCGCGGCGCCATCGGAACGGATACCCTTCACCTTCGTTGATTGACGGATGGCCTGACCGCGGTATTCATGGCATGCTTTCCCGGTCCAGTAGGAAAGGCAAACTTCAAATGGCTCGTCCGTATCTTCCGCCGGGGGCCGGCGATGGCTCTTGTTGCCGGCCCGGGATGCGCTTTACTTCCGACGACCGGAACCTTCCTGTGAGCCGCAGGATCGGGGACGCCACCCAGCCACTGAGCTCCTCACTGGAGTCTGACGATTTTTCCCAGCCCGGGGCGCGGCTTGTGAGACCGTGGTCGATTCCGGGCGGGCAGGAGGCAGGGACATGCAACGGACAACCCCGTCGGGTGAGCGGGACGAGGGCGGGTCGGGAATGCGGTACGCGGATCACCCTGATGGGGGCGGTACTGCACCACGACTCCCCGGACCGCGTGGAGAAGGAATCATGAACGCTCTGGAACGTCTCCAGGACTGGTACGCGGCACAGTGCGACGGGGTGTGGGAAAGCGACCGCGGGATCACGGTGGAAACACTGGACAATCCGGGATGGAGGGTCGTGGTGGATCTGACGGGAACCGAGCTGGAGAACGTCTCGTTCGAGGAGTTCGTAGTTGAGCGTCTCGAGGACGACTGGGTTCACGCCCGCGTCGTGGAAACCAGCGAAACGGTCGTGCGGCGTCGGTTCGAGCTGTTCTGCGGGCCCAAGAGCCTCACCGAGGCCCTGGACATTTTCCTCGATTGGGCAGAGCTCCCAGAGGTGTGATGGGCAGAACGCTTCGCCAGCGCGAAGTTCGTCGGCCGGTGTGGATCCTGAGTGGCTGCGCCGTGACGTGTCAGTTGTGGTGTTGGGTGCCCATGGTGCCGGAACTCGTCCCGTGGTGGGACGCCGAACCGAGGGGCCCGCGGGCCGGCATCGAGCTGAACCTGGGGCACTACGGGCTGCTTCCCATCGCAGAATCGCTGCTGGTGCTCCTGATCCACCTGCACAGGTTGAGAAGGTCCGCAATCCTCGTCAGAAGGTGACCAGGCCGATCAGCAGTGTGAGCACTCCGAGTGCTGGGACCACACCCTGCTTGAGTGCGGCGGATGCCTTGTCAGGGCTGGACAGTAGCAGGACAAGGCTGGCTGCCACCATCGATCCGGCTCCCGTGAACACCAACGTCTCACCCACCACGTGCTGCCCTGCGGTGTGGATAATGATGCCGAGGCCCGTCACGATGGCCAGGAAGAGGTTGTAGAACCCTTGGTTGAAGGCGAGCTCCCGCTGCGCCTCAGCCCGCTCGACGGTCCCGGTGCCGAAGATTTTCCGGGCTCGTTCTCCCGTCCATGCGATCGACTCGAGATAGAAGATGAACACGTGTACGAGCGCTGCGATTCCGGCGAGCACGAGACCGACGACAACCACTGATGGTTCCCCCTCTTGTGAATCGACCAGATCCACTATACGGCTGGCTGGGCCCGCCTTGATACGGCATTGTCACGGACCTTCCCCGGGGTCCTTCCAGCCTTCGTCACAGAAGTCGCTCTAGAACCCCGTCATGTCGAGGCCGTCGAAGAACCCCGTGCACCATGGCGTGACGCCTCCGGTCATCATGCGCCGAGGACAACCGCGCAAACTCTAAGCTCAAGCATGGCCTTCACACACTGGTTCGATCCTCCCGGCGGGGTGCCGTCGCCCGCCACCAGCCACCCGGTCTTCACCGCCGCGGTGCCCGCCTGGTACCACGACATCACCGATCCGCGTTCGCCGTTCGGGAGCCCGGAGGGCATCGGGATGTTGTGGCGCGTGGAGGCCTGGTACACCGATGGCGGTGGTGACGACCTCTCCGGGCTCCGGGACGAAACCGGTGCTGCATCCGGTGTTCCCCGGGATGTGTGGCTGGGTTCCGACGGGAACATCCAGGCCTGGCTGAATGCAGACGAGACCGGGCAGGTCGGGCTGCGGGAGCTGGCGACCCGGATGATGGCCATGGCGATGGCGCAGTTCAAGATCACCGGGGCGGTGCATCCGGGGATGGAACGAGCCGGCGGCCGGGCGGCCTGGGTCAAGGTGGTGCTCCGGGACTGGGAAGACCATCGTCGCGGCGAGGAGGTCGCGGACGAGATCCCGGAGGACATCGCGTCATACCTGCGCATCCTCCGGCACGCACCCGAACCGGGGTCGACGCTGAGGCACAGGCCCTCGTTGCTGCCCGATGACTGGGTTGGGCTGTGCCGTACCAGGAGCGCAGAGGCGCTGAAGCGGATTCTCCGGGTACGCAACGTCGACGCAACCCTGTGGGGCTCCCGGACCGAGGCCCACATGTTTCCCGAAACCCCGCTGGAGGTTCTCCGGTGGCTGGTGGAGACCCGGGGCGCCGACCTCGACTGGTGTCACGAACAACCAACCAGCGCATTCCACGAGGCGATCGTGGTCGGTGCCACCACACGTCTTCGCGAACTGGTGGAGCTGGGGGCCGACATCAACAGGGAAGGGGAGGGCAATCCGCTCGCCATTGCCTGCCGGGAGCGGCGTCCCGAGGTGGTGGCGACGCTGCTGGATCTCGGTGCCGATCCCGACCCGAGCGGTGTTTCCCCGTCGCTCCTGGTGGAGTGTCTCACCGGAGCGGCGAGAGACCTTCCCGCCACCCTCGCGATCGCCCGGATGCTGCTCGATGCGGGGGTGCCCGTCACCCGGGAGGCCCGCGCCGCCCTGGCCCGGTCGGGAGGGGCCTTCGAGTTCCATCGCGGCTTGCTGCGTCCCGGGCTTCTTGCCGCCTGCCTGCCCCGGCTGGAGGTGGCCGAGGATGCGCTGGGGCAACTGAACCGGCTCCTCGGCGTCGCCCCGGATCCCACGTGGGAAGAACGAATCTGGGAGGATCGCGAGGAAACCCTCGGCGGCCCCGGCTGCGACCAGATCGACCACCTCGCCGAGCTGCTGTGTAGCGGACGCCCGGGGGATCCGGACCCACTGAAGGATGTGCTGTCCCACGTCTCGGACCTGTGCCTGATCGTGCGGCATGGCGGTGACTGGGTGCGCCAGCAGTGGCTGTGGGTCAAACGCATCCTCGCGATCCTCGGCTCCGGAACACCCCTCGGCCCGGATCAGCTGACCGAGGCCCGCGCCGTCGCGTGGGAGTTGGTGGAGCGTCCCGAGGGGATGGAGCGGCTGGTGTCGCTGACGCTGGAGTGGGTGCTGCGGAATCCGGTCACCGTGTGCCGCTGATATTCCCGGGAAACCCGGTTGTGCAGCGCTCAACATGGAAAACGCTCCGTTTCGCCCCGAAATCGGGTTGAGTGCCGCATAACCGGGGAACCCGCGGATGCAGGCTGACGCCTTCCGACCGGGGATCGGCGAGGCAAAGTGGAACTGTAAAGTGCAAGTTCTACACCCAGAGTTACACTTTAAGTGTGACTTGGGACGATGCGACTCTGGAAGCGGTGGTCCGGGAACTACGGGAACGCAGGGGGGACTCCACCGGAATCGAGGTGAAATCGGCTGCGGGTGGGGTGCCGTCGCTGGGGGACACCCTCTGCGCGTTCTCGAACCTGCCCGACGGCGGCACGATCATTCTCGGCCTGGACGAGGCGAGGGGTTTCATTCCGGTGGGGCTGGGGGACATCGCCGGACTGGAAGGGGCGGTGGCCTCCATGGCCCGTACCTCCGTCACCCCGCCGGCCAGATGCGAGTTCCAGACCCTTACCTTCGAGGGTGCCCTCGTGCTGGTGGCACACGTCGAGGGCCTGCCCCTGGCGCAGCGTCCCGCACGGCACGGCGGGATCGCTTACCTGAGGCAATCCGATGGCGACTACGCAATGAGTGAGCAGGAGATAGCCCAGATCGAATTGCTGAAAACCCAGGCTCTCCACCCCACGAACCCGGACCGGACCCCGATCCCTGAAAGTTCTGCGACGGAACTCGACCCGGACCTGGTGACGAGGTTCCTCTCCGCGGTGCGGGCCGGGTCGCGCCGCTACGCCGCTCTCCCGGACGAGAAGATCCTCCACTACGTCGGCGTCACCACGCGCTCCGGGAAGCTGACCTTGGCCGGGCTGTATGCGCTGGGAAACGCGCCGCAGTCCTGGTCGCCGAGCCTGGGAGTCACCGCCGCCGTGCAGCTCGCGGACCGGGGCGGCGGGCCACGGACCCGGGACCTGGTTCACTTCGTCGGTCCGATTCCCGACCTGCTTTCCGACACCATGGAATGGGTGGAACGAAACACCCGCTCCACCATGGGATACGACGAACGAGGTCACGGCGTCGACCAGCCCGAACTGCCGATGCGCGCGGTCAGGGAGATAATCGCCAATGCCCTGGTTCATCGGAACCTTGACCCCATAACGGGTTCAAAGCGCGTCGAGATCCGTTTGATGACTGACCGGCTCGTGGTGACGAACCCGGGAGGTCTGTGGGGAGTCTCCGAAGGCCAGCTTGGTCGGCCGGGCGCCAAGAGCGCGGTCAACCCGACTCTCTACGAGGTGTGCAAGAACACCCGGCTGTATGACGGCAGCAGGGTGATCGAAGGTGAGGGCGGAGGAATCCGGGAGGCCATCGAGGTGCTAGCCGAGGCCGGGTTGCCTGCCCCGCGTTTCATCGACAGAGGCATAGCCTTCACCGTTGTCATTCACCGTGACCTGCCCTTGCGACCGGGCCCCGGTCCGGCGATGGCAACCGCGGAGGACGGGAAAAAGGGAGTCACCCGTCACGGTTCAGCAGTGCTCGCGGCCCTCACACAGCCCAGGACGATGACCGAGTTGAAGCGGGAAACCGGTTTGACCGAAGGGCAGCTCCGGTTCGCGCTGCGTCGTCTGCAAGGATCGGGCAAAGTCGAGATGAGAGGAGCGCGGGGAATCCAGACAACCCGCTACGAGCGCACGACGAACTGAAAAACTGCGTATCCGCGATCTGTATCCCCAGGATTGAGCGAGGAGGTTGTTCCTGCGGAATCGGGTCGGGGAATGATGCGGTGAGTACGCGAAGCGGCCCGCCCCGGGAAAGGGACGGGCCGCTTGGCCACGGGGTCACTTGTCGCCGTGGAGGCGTTTGTTGAGGACCTCGAGGAGATTGATCGCCGCCTCCGGGATGTTGGTTCCCGGCGGGTAGATCGCGTCCGCGCCGTTCTCGCGCAGCTCCTGGAAGTCCTGGCTCGGGATCACACCACCGACCACGACCATGATGTCCTGCCGCCCCAGCTTGTCCAGTTCCTTGCGCAGCTCGGGCACCAGGGTGAGGTGACCGGCCGCCAGGGAGGAGGCGCCCACGACGTGCACGTCGGACTCGACGGCCTGCCGTGCGGCCTCCTCGGGGGTCTGGAACAGGGGGCCGACATCGACGTCCATGCCGAGATCGGCGTAGGCCGTGGCGATGACCTTCTGGCCGCGGTCGTGACCGTCCTGCCCCATCTTGGCGATCAGGATACGGGGACGACGTCCCTCCTCCTGCTCGAATTCCTCGACGAGCTTGCGGGCCTTCGCGACCGCTTCGGACGAACCGGATTCCTTGTTGTACACACCGGAAATGGTACGGATCTGTGCGGTGTAGCGCCCGTAGACCTTCTCCAGCGCGTCGGAGATCTCACCGACGGAGGCCTTCGCGCGGGCCGCGTCGATCGCGACCTTCAGCAGGTTGCGGTCCGGATCCGTCGGATCCGGGTTCGCTGCAGCCCAGGTGACGCGCTCCAGCATCTGCTGGGTGACGGCCTCGTCACGTTCGGCGCGCAGCCGCTCCAGCTTCGCGATCTGCTGCTCACGGACCGCGCGGTTGTCGACCTTCAGCACCTCCAGCTCGTCCTCGTGGTCGAGGGTGAACTTGTTGACGCCGATCACGGGCTGGCGGCCCGAGTCGATGCGGGCCTGGGTGCGGGCCGCGGCCTCCTCGATGCGCATCTTCGGGATGCCCTGCTCGATGGCCTTGGCCATGCCGCCGGCCTGCTCGACCTCCTGGATGCGTTCCCAGCCCTTGCGGGCCAGCTGATCGGTGAGCTTTTCCACGTACGCCGAACCGGCCCACGGATCCACCGTCTGGCAGGTCTTCGACTCCTGCTGGATGAACAGCTGGGTGTTGCGGGCGATACGGGCGGAGAAGTCCGTCGGCAACGCGATGGCCTCGTCGAGGGCATTGGTGTGCAGCGACTGCGTGTGCCCCTGCGTGGCGGCCATGGCCTCGATGCAGGTGCGCACCACGTTGTTGTAGACGTCCTGCGCGGTCAGCGACCACCCGGAGGTCTGCGAGTGCGTGCGCAGGCTCATCGACTTCGGGTTCTTCGGGTTGAAGCCGCGCACCAGGCGTGCCCACAACATGCGGGCGGCACGCATCTTCGCGACCTCCATGAAGAAGTTCATGCCGATCGCCCAGAAGAACGACAGCCGCGGCGCGAAGGCGTCGACCGTCAGCCCCACCGACTCGCCGGCGCGGATGTACTCGACGCCGTCGGCCAGGGTGTAGGCCATCTCGATGTCGGCGGTCGCGCCGGCCTCCTGCATGTGATAGCCGGAGATGGAGATGGAGTTGAACCGCGGCATGTTCGCGCTGGTGAAGGCGAAGATGTCGGCGATGATCTTCATCGACGGCTGCGGTGGGTAGATGTAGGTGTTGCGGACCATGAACTCCTTCAGAATGTCGTTCTGAATGGTTCCGGCCAGCTGCTCGGGTTTGACGCCCTGCTCCTCGGCGGCGATGACGTAGAGCGCCAGCACCGGGAGCACCGCGCCGTTCATGGTCATCGACACCGACATCTGGTCCAGCGGGATGCCGTCGAACAGCTGCCTCATGTCCAGGATGGAGTCGACGGCCACGCCGGCCATGCCGACGTCACCGGCCACGCGCGGGTGGTCGGAGTCGTAGCCGCGGTGGGTGGCCAGGTCGAAGGCGATCGACAGGCCCTTCTGGCCGGCCGCGAGGTTGCGGCGGTAGAAGGCGTTCGACTCCTCGGCGGTGGAAAAACCCGCGTACTGGCGGATCGTCCACGGCTGGTTCACGTACATCGTCGCGTAGGGGCCGCGCAGGTAGGGGGCGATGCCGGGGCGGGTGGCGAGGAAGTCCAGGCCATCCAGGTCGCCGCTGCCGAACAGCGGCGGCACCAGGATGTGCTCCGGGGTCTGCCAGCCGGCGGAGTGACCGACCTGGTGGAAGTGGTCGTCGAACTGCGTCTTGGCGTCGGTGGGGATGCCGTCGCCGTGCAGGTCGACCGAGCCGAAACGGGGAATCGTGGTCATTGCTCAGGCCTCCAGCTTGTCCAGGGTGGAGGTCAACAGCTCCACCACGTTCATTCCGTCGAAGACGTTGCCGTCGATCACGGCGTTCACCTCGGCCTCGTCGCCGCCGAGTTCCTTCAGCTGCCCGGCGAGCCGCACTTCTTGGGCGCCCGCCTCCTTCAGGGCCTTCGCGACGGCCAGGCCGTGGGCGGCGTAGACCTTCGCGCTGGAGCACAGGACCGCGATGTCGGTGCCCGCCTCCTGCATGGCCTTGACGAACACCTCCGGGTTGGTGCCCTCCGCGATCACGGTGTTGATACCACCCACGTGGTACAGGTTCGAGGTGAAGCCCTCGCGGCCACCGAAGTCGCGCCGGGTGCCGAGGCAGGCCAGCAGCACGGTCGGGGTCTTCTTGGCGGCCCCGGAGCGGTCCCGCAGGTCCTCGAAGACCTGGCTGTCGCGCACGAACGGGATGCCGCCGAGCTTCGGGGCCGCGGGGCGCGGGGCGCGCACGAGGGCCTTTTCGAGGTGGTTCGGGAACATCGAGACGCCCGTCAGCGGCAGTTTGCGGGTGGCGAGCAGCTTGGCGCGGGCCTCGTTGATCTCCTTGAGCTGGGCTGCGACGGTGCCGTCGGCGATGGCGGCCGCCATGCCCTTCTCGTCGAGCTGACCGAACAGCTCCCAGGCCTTCTCGCAGAGCTGCCTGGTCATGGACTCGACGAACCATGCGCCGCCGGCCGGGTCATTGACGCGACCGATGTTCGACTCCTCGGCCAGCACCACCTGGGTGTTGCGGGCGATGCGGCGGGTCAGGACGTCGGGAAGACCGATCACCGTGTCCAGCGGCAGCACGGTGATGATCTCGGCCTGGCCAACGGCTGCCGCGAAGGCCGAAATGGTGCCGCGCAGCACGTTGACGTAGGCGTCGTCGCGGGTGATCTCGCGCAGCGACGTGACTGCGTGCTGCACCGCGCCGCGCTTTTCCGGGCTCACCCCGAGCACCTCGCCGACCCGGTTCCACAGGGTGCGCAGCGCGCGCAGCCGGGAGATGGTGATGAACTGATTGGTGTTCGCGGAAACCCTGAACAGGATGCTGTCAAAGGCCTCGTCGGCGCTCAACCCGAGATCGGTGAGGGCGCGCACGTACTCGATGCCCGTGGCCAGCGCGTAGGCCAGCTGGGCGACGTCACCGGCGCCCATGGAATCGTAACGGGAGGCGTCCACGACGATGGGACGCACACCCGGGAACGGCTTGGCAAGCTCCACGGCCTTGGCGATCACCGAGAGGTCCGGGGCGGTTCCGTTGAGGGCGGCGAAGCCGATCGGGTCGACGCCGAGGCTGCCGCGGATGTTCTCCTTGCCGGACGCGGCGAAGGCTGCGGCCAAGGCCTCGGCGGCTGCCAGCTCATCGGTGTTGGAGGAAACATGTGTGGGGGCGAGGTCGAACAGGACATCGCTCAGGACCTCGGCCAGCTTGTCGGCGGGCACCGCGTCGGGATCCACACGCACCCAGACCGCGGATGTGCCGCGCTCCAGGTCGGTGTCGACGGCCCTGCGGGCCTCGGCCGGGTCGGGTTCCTCAATGAGCTGAGCACTGAGCCAGCCCTCATCCATCTCTCCCGCGCGGACCGTGGTGCCGCGCGTGAATGGGGCCACTCCGGGGAAACCAAGCTCCTTGACGCCATCGTCAATGGTGTACAGCGGCTTGATCACAAGCCCGTCGACGGTGTGGCTCGTCAGGCGCTTGTATGCCTGCTCGATGTTGAGTTCCTTGCCTTCGGGGCGCTTCCGGTTGAGTACCTTCAGCACCTCCTTTTCCCAGTCTGCAAGGCTGGGAGTGGCGAAATCGGCGGCGAGACTGATCTCGGCCGCGCTCGTTGCTTCTGTGCTCATCGCTCTCCGTCCAAATCCTTCTGACAAGCCATCGCGGGGAAATGGCTGCCTGGTTTCGGGACTGGTAGTCCTCGACATGCCAACCCTAGCCCAGCCCGGGCGAAAGACCGACCTCGGGGGCGGGTTCGTTCCGGGGGAAAGGTGTCCGCCCGGCAGGGGCCGTGCGCATTGGTCCTACCAACGGCGGGTGTCCCCGGGGTCGGGACCCGGAACGGAGACCGCGACCGGATCCGATGCTGTGACGGCCATCCGTTGGGTGGATGGGTGAGGATGGCCCCATGAACACTTTCGGAACGCACGCCTTCCCCTGTACCTCGACCGCGCGGGTGGTTACGGACCGCCCCGCCCGTTACGGCAAACAGCTGGCCGGCCACATGGGTCGCAAGATCACCGCCGTCTGGGATGAGGACAGCGGGACCGGCTCCCTGGAGTTCAACCGCGAGGGCCCCACCACCGGCGTCGTCGAGCTCTCCTGCGACGGCGAGGTCCTGGTGTTGCGGCTGTCCGCGGCCGACGAGCACCTCGAACGTCTGGAGGAGGTCGTGGGCATCCACCTGGCCCGGTTCGGCGCCAGACAGGGCATGGTGATCCGCTGGGAACGCGGGGACGGGACTCCGGGCACCACCCAGGGGCCCGTTCAACCCGAGGATCGCTGACCCGCCCGGTGCCGCACCGGGTTAACCCCCGGGCCCGGGTTCAGGCCACGGCCTCCCCCCAGCGTTCGATGCTCCAGCCGTCCCGGCAGGAACCGTTGATCACGATCCACTGGGTGTTGCTGAGCGGCGGTGCCTTCTTCGAGCCGAAACCGGGGTCCTGGGCCAGGGTCCACACCCGCAGCGCCGCTCCGTGACTGACAACCGCAGCGCAGCCGTGGCCGGCCGATTCCACCCTGGAGATGGCCGAGGTGAAACGGGACATGAACTGCCGCGCCGTCTCGCCGCCCTCCAGGCAGGAGTCCATATTCTCGGAGGACCAGGTGTGCAGCTCCGCCACGTAGGCCCGCCAGTCGTGGTTGAGCTCCTCCACGCCCGCCGAGATCTCCTGCACCCCGTCGAGGACCTGCACCTCCAGCCCAAGCGACTCGGCGAGCGGGGCGGCCGTCTGCTGCGCGCGCGTCAGCGGGGACGCGTAGACCGCCTCTATCGGTTCGTCGGCAAGTTTCCCCGGCAGCGAGGCGGCCTGGGTCAGGCCGTGATTGGTCAACCGGTATCCCGGGTAGGCGGTGTCCAACCTGTGATCGACGTTCGCCTGGGTTTCGCCGTGACGGATCAGGAGGAGTCGCATGGCTTGATCGTAGGCGGGCGGGGCGGCGCCGCCCGGCGTGTCGCGCCCGAGTTGCCGACTCGCCAGCCAAGAAGACGGCAGCCGGGAGTGGAGGCCCTAGGGTGGCGAGAGTGGATGCAGCCGATGTGATCTCCGACCTGTCCGAAGTCCTTTACACGAGTGACCAGATCGTGGCACGCGTCGCCGAGATCGCAGCCCGGATCGACGCCGACTACGCCGGGCGTGACCTCTTGATCGTGGGAGTGCTCAACGGGGCGATCATGGTGGTCTCCGACCTGCAGCGCGCCATGAAGAGCCACGTGGAGATGGACTGGATGGCCATCTCCTCCTACGGCTCCGGTACCCAGTCCAGCGGCGTGGTGCGCATCCTGAAGGACCTCGGCGTCGACATCGAGGGCCGCCACGTCCTGGTGGTCGAGGACATCATCGACACCGGTCTGACGCTGAGCTACCTGATTTCGAACCTGGCCAGCCGCAGACCCGCCAGCCTCGAGATCATGACGATGTTCCGCAAACCCGGGGCGGCCCGGATGGAGGTGCCCGTCAAGTACGTCGGGTTCGACATCCCCAACGAGTTCGTCGTCGGCTATGGCCTCGACTACGCGAGCCGCTACCGCAACCTCCGTGACCTGGCGGTCCTGGCCCCTCACGTCTACTCCTGAGGACGGCCGAGAGCGGCTAGTTTCTCCGGATTCCGCACGATGTAGAAGGCCGAGATGCCGTCCCCGGTGACCATCGGCCACCCGACGTGGTCGACCCGCCCGTCCTGCCGGGCGATCCAGGCCGGGGTTGAGTTGAGACTGGTCAGCTCGATGGTGGTCGTTCCCGTCATCTTGCTGGTCAGGCCCAGGAAGAAACGAGCCACCTTGTCGGCTCCGACGATGGGACGCACCGCCACTGTGGCCCGGCCGCCACCGTCGGAGAAGACGGTCACGTCCTCCGCCAAGAGATTCTTCAATGATTCGAGATCACCTGCCCGGCAAGCGGTCAGGAATACCTCGGTCAACCGGTGGTGCTTCTCAGTGTCCACGTCGAAACGAGAACGCCCTGCCTCGATGTGGCGGCGGGCGCGACTCGCCAGCTGTCGTACGGAGGAGGGGGAACGTCCCAGGAACTCCGCGACCTCCTCGTGGGAGAAACTGAAAACGTCGTGCAGGACGAAGGCGGTGCGTTCCAGCGGTGACATCGACTGCAACACCAGCGCCAGCGCCAGTGACACCTCCTCCGCCACCACCAGTCCCGAGTCGGTCGCATCGCCCTCCGGCACGGGCTCCGGTAGGAAGCGACCGGGGTAGTCGCGTCGCCTCAGGGCATCGAGTGCCAGGTTCGTGGCGACTCGGGCCAGATAGGCCCTGGGCCGCGTCACCTTCGTCTCTTCTGTCGCCCGGTGCCAGCGCAGCCATGTTTCCTGGGCGATGTCCTCGGCCTCGGAGAGGGAACCGGTGATGTCGTAGGCGATGCGCAGCACCAGCCCACGATGTCGCAGATACTCGTCCGTGCTCACCGTTGCCTCCCGAGCCAACGGTAACCCGCCGCCGAGCGGCGGGGCGCGTTGATCACCAGGCGGCAGATTCTCTCCTTGAAGAAGGCCCCGATCCGTCCGGTCAGGCGTCGACCGGTGGGGACGTCGCAACGGTCCACGAATTCGATCAGGCCGTTCCTGCGACCGAGACTGACGCAGCGGAACGAGAAACCGAAGTCGAAACCGGTGGCCGCTTCCCCCGCCAGCGCCCGATGGACGTTGTCCGCGACGTGGGCGCCCATCGGAAGGGCGGTCGCGCACCCCATTCGCAGGTGGGGCAGCTGCGGCGAGACGACGGCGTCGCCCAGTCCCCAGACCCCGGGGGCCGCCTGAAGGGTTCGGTCCACGACGAGCCTGCCCCGCCCGTCCACGGGCATCCCGGACCGGGAGGCGAGATCCGGCGCGGACAGCCCGGTGCAGTCGACCGTCAGGTCGGCCGGGCCGTCGTCCCAGACCACGCCGAGCTGGGGAAGCTGGTTCGCGAGCCATTTCCTGTTTCCCTCCGAGCCGCCGGGAAACAGTCCGGCGGGATCGGTCAGGGACACATGAAGGTGCGGCGCCGCCTCGGCGATCTCCGTAGCGGTCTCGACTCCACTCAGGCCGGCGCCGTCCACCCGGACCCGTGCTCCGGCGGGGAGCGCGGAAAGGGCCGTGCGCAGGGCATCGGCCCCTGCCAGGGTTGCGGGGCCGTCGCCAGTGCTGCCGGTGGCGATCACGACATGAGACGCCTCCAGTTCCGTTCCGTCCGCCAGGGCCACCCCACCTGCCGAGACCCGGACCGCCCGTTGTGTGCTCAGCCCGACCTCAGGAAACAGCATCTCGTCGAGCGGGCGCGTCACTCTGTACCCGGTGGCGGCGCGCTGGTGTAGCCGGATCCTGTTGACGAATGTGGGGCCGTCATTGACGAGATGGACCCTGCGGCCTCTGGCGGCGAGCCTGTTCGCGGCCATGACTCCGCCGTATCCGCCGCCGATGATGATTGCTTCGATTGTGTTCATGCTCACGGGACGTGACCGGGAACCGAAATGTGACATCTCCGTTCCTCCGGTGGCCGTTGTTCGCAGGCTGGTGCTCCCGTGCGTTGGTCGCAGCCGTGCTCCCCGTGACATGCTCCTCGCCGGATGGCCCCTCCGGTTTCCAGCCGCGTTGAGCGGGGGGTCGTGTCCTCCAGGTCAGCTGGACGACGCCGGCCGCCGAGAAGTGACATTCTGTCCTCTTGGCGGGCGCTGGTAGCCTTCCAGTGCTTACGTCCATCTTCTTCTAGGGAACCCCGCCGTTGCAGAAAATCATGAAGAACCCGATGAGTTGGGTCACCTGGGTCGTTGTCATCATCCTCCTCGGGACGCTGGTCATGCAGTTCATCTCCGGGCTGGTCGGCTTCCGGGATGTCCCGATGAACCAGATCATGAGCGTCCTGCAAAGTGGTGAGAAGCTCAAGGAGGTCGTCGTCATCGACGGTGACCAGGTGATCCAGATCACCACGGAGGCCGGTCAGCGCATCCAGTCCAGCTGGGTGGGGCGCCAGGTTGACGGTTTCGTGGAGATCCTCCAGCAGCGTTCCGCCGCCGGGACACTCGACCAGTGGGTGACCCGCCACCCCACCCCGAACCTGCTCACCTCCCTGATCTACACGGGCCTGCCCTTCCTGCTGCTCGTCATCGGGTTCTTCGTGTTGATGCGGATGGTCAACGGCGGCGGCTCGGGCGGGGGCCCGCTCGCCGGCGGCTCAGCGCGCCCCTCG